>Ga0316202_10001472_pt1 | contig 18307 bp, 15 predicted proteins | sample 3monrhotite_MG_FD_204934 | JGI IMG/M metagenome (GOLD analysis project Ga0316202, IMG submission 204934) | Microbial mat bacterial communities from mineral coupon in-situ incubated in ocean water Damariscotta River, Maine, United States -... | ecosystem: Environmental > Aquatic > Marine >... | reverse complement strand
TTCTACAATCATCAGCGTATCCACTCTGGTATTGGCTATACAACCCCCGCCAATTTTGAAAGAGTGGCTGCATGAAATATACGACGTGTCCGTTTTATCGGGGGAAGATCATTGCGGCTCTCAATACTCGTGTAAGCACAGCCTCAAAGCCTCGCGGGTTATTGCCAATGGCCGTTAGAGAAAATATATGAAACTATTCCTAAAAATGCTCATGCTTACTTTTATTCCACTTATAAGTGTCTTATGTTTTCAGGCTCAAGCAACCGAACCCCAAGTAAAGCAGTCCATAGCATGTCAGGAACCTCGCCCTGAAATGTGTACCATGGATTATAAGCCTGTTTGCGCGACGAAAGATAATGGCGTTCGCTGTATTACTACACCATGTGATTCAACTGATTTCGTAACATATTCAAATGCATGTAGTGCCTGTTCAGACGCTAAAGTCTATGCCTACCAAGCAGGGGCTTGCCCAGAGTGATTTAAATGACAGTGCCAGCAACTACTACATACATCGCGCGAACATTAGGCTGATTCAAGTTCTTCGCTGAGGGTCATCCATTCTTCTTCTACATCGTCCAGTTGTTGTTTCACCTGACTATGTTCAGCAGTGAGTGCCAATAGGCGCGCTTTTTCGCTTTCTTCATAGAGCGATGAGTCGGCTAGTTGCTCATTTAACTTCGCTTCTTTGGCATGTAGTTTCTCTAGCTGTTGCTCAAGTTTTTTCACTTTATTGCGTAGTGGCTGCAAGGCTTTGCGGCGCTCAGCATCATCTTTGCGTTTGGCTTTTCGGGCAGCCTGCGTGTGTTCGCCTGAAGCTTCGCCTTTTACATCACCTGCATCGAGTAAACGCTGTTGATTTAACCGGTTGTCATTTAACCATGTTGCATACTCATCCAGATCGCCCGTGAAAGGCTCTACCTTGCCATCAGCCACCAACCACAAATCATCACATACCGTTCTTAGTAAATGCCTGTCATGCGAAACTAGGATTAAAGCACCTTCAAAGCTTTGCAGGGCGACTGTGAGTGCAAGGCGCATATCCAAATCTAAATGGTTGGTCGGCTCATCCATCAATAATAGGTTTGGCTTTTGATAGACCAATATTGCCAAGACCAAACGCGCTTTTTCACCACCTGAGAAACTAGTAATAGGCTCCAGTGCCATATCACCGTGAAAAGCAAAGCCACCCAAAAATAGACGCGCTTCTTTTTCTGAAAGCTCAGGGTTAATCTCAAACAGATGCTGCACAGGAGATGCATTGGCATCGAGCTGCTCCAGTTGATGCTGGGCAAAGTAACCGATGCGTAAGCCCTTAGACTCAATGCATTGACCCTTGCTTGGTTGATTCTCACCTGCCAGCAGCTTAATCAGTGTTGATTTACCCGCGCCATTGGGCCCCAATAGACCAATTCTGTCGTTCGGTAGCAAACTGATGGAGGTGCTGTCCAAAATATTGTGTTCGCCATAAGCAAACTGCACCTTTTGCAATTGCATCAAAGGATTCGGCATAAAGCCTGTGCCGCCAAACTCAAACTCAAATGGCGAATCGACATGGGCAGGTGCGATAAGCTGCATGCGCTCCAATGCTTTGATACGGCTTTGCGCCTGTTTGGCCTTCGTCGCCTTGGCTTTAAAACGCGTAATAAAGCTATTCATATGCTCAACTTCACGCTGCTGTTTTTCATAGGATGATTGTTGCAGGGCTAACTGTTCGACGCGCCTTATTTCAAAGGCTGAATAGTTACCTGAATAGAGATTGATTTTTTCCTGCTCCAAATGAGCAATGGAGGTGACAGCCTGATCTAAAAACTCCCTGTCATGGGAAATAAGCAGCAAAGCGCCTTGATAATTCTTTAACCATTTTTCTAACCACAATACTGCTTCCAAATCTAAGTGATTGGTCGGCTCATCCAGGAGCAATACATCAGAGCGGCACATCAATGCCTGAGCAAGGTTTAAACGCATACGCCAGCCACCAGAGAAACTGGTCACCGGAGAGCTTTCCTGCTCAGTTTTAAAGCCAAGCCCAGACATCAACTGCCCAGCTCTAGCTCTTGCCTGATAACCGCCAATGGCATTCATGCGCTCATGCAACGCGCTTATTTTTATGCCATCTTGCGCTGTTTCGGCATCGATAATTTGTTTTTCAAGTGAGGTTAATTCCTCATCACCAAGCATGACATAATCAACTGCTGCCATATCTACGGCTGGAGTTTCTTGGGCTACATGTGAAAGCTGTATATTTGATTTGGTGCGATACTGGCCTTTATCTTCTTCTAGTTTACCAAGAATAAGCGCAAAGAGAGAAGATTTCCCCGTACCATTGGCACCAGTAATACCAATTTTATCTTTTGTATGAATGGTTAAGGTGAAATCTTTAAAAAGAACTTTTTTGCCGCGTCTTAGCGTAATATCTTCAAAATAAATCATAATTATTAGGAGCGTCCTGAGCCGTAGCGGGAATGTGCGATAGTTTCAATTTGGTGAATCAAAGATTCGCGTAATACCAATTCGTGTTCGCAGCCTTTGCATTTGCTGCCAAAACCAGAGAAAGGAAATGTTTTGAGCTTCTTGCAATGTGGGCAAGCGCCACGCTTGGCTTTAAATGGTAGCCAGCATAGGCATACAGCAATAAGAATAAAGCTGATAAAACCAGTGAAGGGCATAAAAAACATCAGTATAAGTGATATGCTCCATAGCGGTAGCGATAACAGAATAATCCGAAATGGGGCAGGGGATGCGGGCGATGTGGCAAGGGTTTGGCGTGAGGCTGGGTGTTGCATATTGTTACTCATGTTGCGGATATTATGAGGCTTTGAAGCTTAGGCAAGCGTGTTATAAATATTGCTGGTCTTTGATGTTTAAGCAAGTGTGCTATAAGTGTTACTGGGCTTTGATGGTTGAGTTTTTTGATATTGTCGTTTTGGCATAAAAAATGGCAGTGTTAAAAATGATTAGGGGATTGTTAAGCGAGGGAGGGGTGTATGCTGGGAAGCATTGTTGTTGGGGTTATTCTAGGAGTGGTTTTTTGGAGAATGCCCATGGTGGGTGCCGTCTTAGGCGGCATGTTTGGCTGGCTTTTTTGGAAAGTTATAGCCCTTAGCATGACCGTGGAATCGCTGCAGAATAGCGTGGATAGCCTATCAAAACAGGCGGAACAGGGCTTTACTACCGATCAAATACATCATGATCTTGATCATATGCCGGAGGTTGCAGAAGGACTATCAAACCCGGTGGGGCAGGGCTTTATTAACGACCAAATACATCATGACCTTGATCATATACCAGAGACCACAGAAGCTGAGGGAGCCGCAGAGGCCGCAGCATATGCGTCATATGCTGTAGAGCAAACGCATGTTGAGATGGCTGAGGATGTTGCACTTGAGAGTGAATTTTCTACTGCGTCGAAAGATCATGCTGTAAAATCAGCTGCTTTGGGTGAAAGGCAGGAAACAAGTGCAGCAAAAGCATCTCAAGTAGCATGGGAGCAGGCAGAGAGCCCTTTCATGACACAAGCATTCAAATATTTTGAAGCCATCGTGACATGGTTTGTAAGTGGCAATATGTTGGTGCGTGTTGGCTCAGTTGTGTTGTTTTTTGGTGCAGCCTTTCTTCTAAAATATGCTGCTGAACATTCTCATATATCCATTGAAATGCGTATGCTGGGTATTGTATTGGGGGCATCTGCCATGTTGGTTGTGGGCTGGTATCTTCGCTCTAGTCGACCCATATATGGCTTGGCCTTGCAAGGTGGTGGTTTAGGGCTGTTATATCTAACCATTTATGCATCTTTTCGCTTGTATGATTTAATTCCAGCATCACAAGCGTTGGTTCTATTGGCGCTGATTGCAGGTGCAGGTGTGGCAATGGCTGTGAGGTACAATGCGCGCTGGTTGGCGATTTTATCCTTTGCAGGTGGCTTTTTGGCACCCGTGCTAGCATCAACTGGTTCGGGCAGTCATGTGGCTTTGTTTTCGTGGTATGCTGTATTGAATATAGGCATTGCCATATTGGCATGGCATAAGGCTTGGCGTAGCCTTAATTTACTCGGCATGATTGCGACGTTTGTGATTGCAGCGTTGTGGGGCAACCAGTATTACCAGCCATTATTCTTTGATTCTGTGGAGCCATTTTTAGTGGGCTTTGGCGTGTTGTATGTACTGATTGGGGTGTTGTTTAGCCTGCATCGAGCAGATCCTGAGCAAGAAGGCTTTGGCAGGGTCGATGCTTCGATTATTTTTGGTACACCTATTGGCTTTTTCTTATTACAAACACCCTTGGTACATGATTTCGAACATGGCATGAGTCTATCGGCGCTTTTATCTGGTTTATTGTATGCAGGCGCTGCGTACTTGGCATGGCGTCATGAAAATAAGGTGTTGATGATAGCATTATTGTCGCTGGCTGTTGGCCTGTTGAGTTTGGCAATACCGCTAGAATTTGATGAGCTGGAAACTGCGGGCGCATGGGCAATGGAGGGTGTTGGTCTCGTTTGGTTGGGTTTACTGCAAAAAAGCCAACGGGCAGTGTTTACTGGCCTTGTGCTACAGGGCTTAGCAGTATTTTGTTGGTTCTTGGGCTCGCCTTTATCTCCCAACGCGTCATATGGCTCAACATTAAGTGCATGCTTTATTGCGCTATCAGGCTGGGCTTGCGCGTTACTTTTAGGGCGTTCTAGAGTAGTCTGGAAAGAATTGTGTATGGGTGACTCAGTGTCGGTGGGCATATTTGTGTCCCTTCAGTTTTGGGGGCTGCTATGGTGGTTAGGGGCAGGCTTTACGGAGCTAAACAGGCATGTTGATGGCCATGATTTGCTGTTATGCATGATGGTTTGGACACTGTTATCTGCATACTTGGTAGAATATATGGGCATGCGTTTGAAGTGGTATGTATTCCGACGTATAAATATCGGTTTAATATTTGTGTGGCTTCAAGCCTTGATGTTGCAAACATCATATGTGGCGCACCCGATGCAGGATTGGGCATGGATGGTATGGCTGCCTGCCATATTTAGCTCGTATTGGTTTTTGTATCGAGATGATCAACGCTCTTTACAGCAAGACACAGGTATACAGACTGAAGGAATGGTAAATGTGCTGCATATTCTCACAGCCTCTTTTCTCTTATTATTTTTCACGTGGGAGCTGCATTGGCAAGTCTCCGAATGGCTTGCAGGGCCATTGCACATGCCGATTCTTTCACTGCTAGTGCTAGGTATGGTTCCCGCTGTACTGCTACTTTTTATAAGCCAGTTCTCCCTATATTGGCCTATTGGATTGCGCCGTGCGAGCTACTTAAAAATAACTGGTGGTATTTTTGTATGTGTGATGCTGGCTTGGTTTGCTTGGATGCTACCGAATGCTGTGAATGACCCATGGCCTTATATACCATTGTTAAACAGTTTGGATATCACATTGGCTCTGCTATTTTTCTCATTGTTTGGCTGGTATAGAAGCCTGCAATGCCATGCTATGATGTGGTTTGAACGTTGGCATTTTCATGCTTGTTTCGGTGCCCTATTATTTATGGCTGTGAATATGGATATTGCTCGCGTGGTGCACCATAGCTTTGCTGTGCCTTGGAATATCCATGCCATGATGAAATCGGTGGAACTACAAGCAGCCCTATCACTTTGCTGGAGCCTTTTGGCCTTGGCTTTGATGGCTTGGGCCAGCCGGAAGGGTGTGCGCATGGTATGGCTGCTTGGTGCAGGACTCATCTCTATGGTGGTTATCAAGTTGTTTATGGTTGATTTGTCCGGTACAGGCACATTAGCGCGCATTGTATCCTTTTTAGGTGTCGGAGGTTTGTTGCTGCTGATTGGTTATTTGTCGCCAGTGCCACCTGAATCTGAGTCCGTTGATGAGCAGGCCGATGCGGACACAAAACATGAGCAAGCCTAGTTAGGCTTATACAGAGGTAGTATGGTTTTATATTATATCCATGATCCAATGTGCAGCTGGTGCTGGGCATTTCGCCCAGTTTGGCAGGAGTTAAAGCTAGCATTGCCAACAGCGGTCAGTGTTTCATATATTGTAGGCGGCTTGGCTCCTGACTCTAATAATCCTATGCCACTGGGTTTGCAGCGGCAAATTCAACAACATTGGCATACCATTCAACAGCGTGTTCCTGGTACGATGTTTAATTTTGAATTTTGGCAACAAAATACGCCGAGACGCTCGACTTATCCTGCGTGCAGGGCAGTGATTGCAGCAAAGTTTCAAGGGGCGGCTTATGAGGATGCGATGATGAAGGCCATTCAGCACGCCTATTATCTGCAAGCGAAAAATCCTTCAGATGATGATGTGTTGCTGGCATGTGCGGCATCACTGAATCTGGATATGCAGCGCTTTGAATCTGATTTAAATAGCAGTGCCTGCAAACAACAGCTGATGTCTGATATTCGGCTAAGCCAGAGGCTTGGTGTTGAGGGCTTCCCCAGCCTCGTGCTAGATGTGGATGGTGAATGCCATTCAATTGCTGTGAACTATACCGATTCGGACGCGATAATGGAGCAGATAAATGCAAAATTATGACGATTTTCGCATTGAACCATTTATTTTACGTAATAAATCATTTTATGTGAAGCGAGATGAGCTTCTAGACCCACTTTTGAGTGGTAATAAATATTGGAAATTATACGCCCTGATACAGACGCCAAAGGAACGTTATAAACAGCTTGTTTCATATGGTGGCACGCAATCCAATGCCATGCTTTCAATGGCGGCCTTGTGCCATGATAAAGGTTGGGATTTCCATTATACATCCAAACCCGTACCTGCCTACCTTAAAGAACAGCCATCTGGAAACTTAAGCAAGGCATTGGATTTGGGCATGGTTTTACATGAAGTAGGGCATGATGATTATGCTGATTGTGTGCAGCACTTGAGAGAAGATAGGGATACTGAATCGTTGTTTGTTCCGCAGGGTGGCGCGGACCCAATGGCACAGACTGGTATTGAACAACTGGCTGGTGAAATTAAACAATGGCAGCAAGCTCAGCATATAAAGCGGCTAAATATAGTAACACCATCAGGCACAGGGACTACAGCTTATTATCTTGCGCAGGCGTTGCCCGAATGCCATATACTGACGACAGCCGTGGTGGGTGATAAGGCATATTTGCGAGAGCAAATGGAAATGCTGGGCGAGTTGCCTGAGAACCTCACTATTTTGGAAGGTTCTAAAAAATATCATTTTGCCAAACCATATGTTGAGTTGTTAGATATGTACCATGATTTACTTGATGCGGGTATCGCCTTCGATTTGATATACGGGGCGGTGATGTGGAAGGTGTTATTGCAACATCATAATATGATGGAAGACACTGTTTTATATATTCATAGTGGTGGACTGTTGGGTAATGCCAGTATGTTGGATCGTTATAAACATCAAAGAATGCTTTGAAAAAATAGGTGGAATTAAGCAGTATACAGAAAGTGATGTGTAAAATATGCTGAATGTAGGGAGATCAAAGATGCCTGAAGGTCATAAATTAAATGTAGAGCATTTGCAGGCTATGCAATCACATGTTTTATTTTCCAAACTGCCTGATGATGTTTTGACTCATTTACATGCGCACGGTCAGGCGGAGACTTTTGCAAAAGGTGATGCCTTGATTACCCAAGGCGAGTTTAACTACTCACTCTTTCTAATTTTATCAGGTGCCGTATCTGTTATAACGGATGGTGAAAAAGTAACATCATTACAGCAAGGTGATGTGGTGGGTGAAATTTCCACATCTGGTTTAAGTGCTCCAGTTGCTGATGTGATTGCAGAAGAAGAAGTGGAAGTATTGGCATTCTCTATTGGTGAGGTGAGTGAGATTGCCTTTGCGCATGAGGCATTTGCAGATACCTTGCGACAAATAGGCATGCATCGGGTTGAGCCAGAGAATTATTAATAGAAGCATTCTTTTTTAACGGCTTAAATGGATATTTTTATTTATTTTTAAGAAATAATCAAAAAAATAAGTATTTATGAACTTTATGATCATTTAAAATGCCTTAAATGGTCTTTTTTCCGAAGTTAAATTGAAAGTATATTCATGCTATGGAGTATAAAAAGCCTGTAGGTACGATAATTTCAAACTTTATTGGATCCAGTAAATGGCCAAGGCTTGTTTCTTAATAGTCCGAGTAATATAGGTAATATAAGCGGTTGTTTTTAGTATTGGAAAGTCATTGTGATTAATGGCTTTGTTGACTGTATTGTATAAGGCTCTATTTCCAGCCAGCCATGAAGACACTTGCTATCGCCACATTTAGAATCTATCGTGCCGCACATGCGTTATCTGGCATTGATTGCTGTTTTCTCTCTACAACTAAGCATGTTTATTTGCGGAGCGGGTATTGATGTCTGTCATGCAGCCGATACATCGGCTCAAATTCAGCTATCACAATCGGATACAGGCCAACAGAGTGCACCTCTTGAAACATGTGCCGCTCATGCAGCACATATATTTCTTACTGAGCCATCCTCGAAAGGCAGTCAAGTAGACGTCCATACTGCAGAAGTCGAGCACTTGGTATCTTTACATCTTCTTGATGTTTCTCATTTAATCGCACAACCACCTAAATTTTTGCATAGCTGATTTTTTTTTAAGCTAAATCTAATGCTTTGAACCTTTTGCGAGTTTTCTCGCCGTTTAGTTTCCTTGTATAAAAAAAATCAGTCCTCCCACTTATTACTTAATAAAATTCACAGGGGGAAACTGTGCGTACACGATTTTTTATGATTGGAATGCTGTTTTGCATTCATCCATTCTATAGTTATGCAGGCACTTTGCAGCAAGCTATGGAGGCAGTCACCAAGCAACATCCGATGTTGCAAATGGCCGAACAAGACATTGAATCCGCCCAAGGACATCTAACGGAACAAAGCTCATATGCCTATAACCCCGAGCTTTCATTGGATCCGCAACGTCGTCGATTAAATGGCGGTGGCACAAGCAATGATTATTATATTACCTTGTCTCAAGGTATTGAATTGGGTGGCAAACAAGGACTTAGAGAGCAATCGGCGCAAGCCTCTTTAAATGCTGCCTCCCAAGCCAGAGAAGCCACACAGCAGCGGCTGATGATTGAAGTGTCAAGGGCTTATATAACACTTTATTTTGCAGGGCAGCTATATGATTTGCGCAGCCAGCAAAGTGATGTGTTGGACAAGGTAAGCCATGCGGTAACACGGCAATTACAATTGGGAGAGTCTAGCCAGTTGGATGCAAATCTCGCGCAATCAGCTTATGCCTCTGCCTTAAATGCCGCAACAATTGCCAAGCAGTTGTTAACCAAGAGCAAACAACGCTACTTGGTTGCTTTGGGTAAGGTTTCAGATTCAAATATGACTGCTTTAGAACTAGCTGAATTATCATTGAATTGGCAACCACCTACGGATGCCTACAACGTAGCGCTCGAATCGCGGCCTGATTTCTTGGTGTTGCAATCAAAATTGGACCAGTCCAATGCGCAAGCGGATCTGGCGAGTGCAACACGCATTCCAGATGTGACTGTAAATGCCATGGTTGCCCGTGAAGCAGGTGAACAGCTTGTCTTATTGGGGCTTACCATCCCTTTTCCTGTATTAAACAGTCATAAGGGGGCTTACCGTGCCGCGTTGGCTGAAAAAGAGCGTGTGAACATGGGACTTCGTTGGTCCAAACAGCAATTACGCTATGAGGTGCAGAGCGCACTTGATAACCATTACAATGCCATACAAGCCTTATCCAACATGATAAACAGTGATATGCAGAAAAATGCGGAAAGTACGATCACGTTGGCTCAAAAATCGTATAACGCGGGTGAACTTGATTTGGAAGCATTGGTGATTCATATCAACCAAGGATTAAACGCCCAAATAACAGCGCTTGAAATGATCAAGCAAGCTTGGATGGCTCGCATTCGCCTAGCTGAAGTACTTGGCCACCCTGAATATATTCTTAAAGGAACTCAAACATGAAAATAGTAAACATATTGATCACAGCAGCCTTACTTTTGGTCAGCCCTGCACTTATAGCGGGTGAGCATGGTCATGATCATGAAAAACCTGTCCATGATACAAAGAGTGATGCAGAACATGGCGCGGATGAGGGAGGCGGTGGACATGATGGACATGAAGAAGGGGGTGGGGTTATCAAATTGACACCAGCCCAAGTAAAACAGGCAGGTATTATAACTAAAACATTACGAATACGAGCTGAACTGCAAGCCATCAATGCACCTGGCACGGTGGCATTTAATGGCTATGCATTGGCTGATATTACAACCTTGGTTGATGGTGTAGTGCATAAGCGATATGTGCGCTTGGGTAATCAGGTCAAGAAAGGGCAAAAATTGGCGACATTGAATAGTACGGCACTTGCGCAAGCCGAAGCCAGCTACTTAAAATCTCAAGCTGAACATCATAGAAGTCAGCAGGAAATAACACGTTTGCAAGAGCTTGCAGAACAAAAAATTGTTTCTCAGGCGCGCTTACAAAAAGCAGAAAGCACCTATCAGATCATGCAGGCTAATTTAGCAGCAGCAAAAGCAACGCTGTTTTCTTACGGTTTAAACAAGCGTGATATTTCAGGTTTAATCAAACAGAAAGAATATGGATTGCTAACCCTTAGAGCGCCACATGCAGGCACCGTTGTAGCCGATAATTTTCGTATTGGCCAACATTTTGCGGCAGGTAGTCAATTGATGCAGGTAGCAGATGAGATGCATGTTTGGGTTGAAGTGAAAATACCTGAAAGTGTATTACCTGATATAAAAGTTGGTCAATTGGCATCGGTTACACCGAAAGGGGCGAAGGCGCACTACCAAGGTGCGGTGATCAATATTCATCATCAGTTGGATCCAGTTACAAGAACTGCAGGTATTCGTTTGAGCATCCAAAATAACGATGATTCGCTTCACCCAGGCATGTTTGTCAATGCAGAAATTGCGACAAGCACGGGCGGTAAAGGGCTATTAATTACTGAAAACGCTATTCAACGACAAGGCAGTGAGCTTATTGTTTTTGTTGAAGAAGAGGCTGGTTATTTTGAGCGTCGAGAAGTGAAAATTAGCAAATCTAATATGGGGCTTGTGACAATTTTAGAGGGCGTGAAAGAAGGAGAGATGGTTGTTGTGCAGGGCTCATTTGTGCTTGCTTCAGAATTAGCGAAAGCTGGTTTTGAAGTGCACAACCATTGAGGTAGCCACTATGTCTAAATTAATTGATATGGCGGTGAATAACCGCTTACTAATCCTTATGCTACTGATTGGTTCGATGGTCTATGCGCTATTTATTGTGCCGAAACTGAACCTTGATGCTTTTCCTGATGTGACCAATGTGCAAGTACAAATCAATACCGAGGCACAAGGTTTGGCCTCGGAAGAGGTTGAGCAGATTATCACTTACCCGATTGAAGCGGTGATGTATTCATTACCCGACGTTGAAGAAGTGCGCTCCATCTCCAAAACTGGCTTATCTGTGATTACGGTGGTGTTTAAAGAGGGTACGGATATTTACTTTGCCAGACAACTGGTGTTTCAAAAGCTGCAAGATGCAAAACAAACGGTGCCTGCTTGGGCTGGCACGCCTAAAGTTGGACCAAACACCTCTGGGCTTGGGCAAGTATTCCAGTATATTATCAAAGCAGCCCCTGAAGCGGGTTATGATGCACTGACACTTAGAGCTTTGAATGATTGGGTTGTAAAATTGATGTTGATGCCAGTTGAAGGCGTCACAGATATTCTCTCCTATGGTGGCGAGGTGCGTCAATATCAGGTGCAACTTAATGCTGAACAACTGCTTTCTTATCATTTGCATGTGAGCGACGTGGTCAAGGCGATTGAAGCAAACAACCGCAATGCAGGTGGTTGGTATTTGCCGCAGGGTGATGAGCAACTGGTGATTCGTGGTGTCGGCTGGGTTCCTGGCGGTAAAGATGGGCTAACAGCCATTGCAGCGATTCCACTAAAAACCATCAATGGCACATCTGTTCGTGTGCGGGATGTGGCAAAAATTGTATTTGGTGGTGAAATTCGCCAAGGCTCCGTGACTATGATTGAACGTGCCGCTGATGGCAGCATCAATCAGCTTGGTGAAGTGGTGGTTGGCATTGTTTTGAAACGTTTTGGTGCCAATACAAAGAATACCATTGATGATGTAAAATCACGCTTAGAAATTGTGCAGAAATCCATGCCTAAAGGTGTAACTATTCAGCCATTTTACGACCAATCAGAGTTGATTGATAAGGCTGTATGGACGGTGGAAAAGGCTTTGCTCGAAGCATTTGTGTTGATTATTATTATTTTATTCTTGTTTCTGATGAATGTACGTGCTGCGACACTGGTATTGTTGTCGGTGCCTATTTCGGTGTTATCAGCATTGGCGGTCATGGAGCACTATGGCATTTCGGCGAACCTGATGAGCTTAGGTGGTTTGGCGATTGCGATTGGTATGATGGTGGATGGTTCTGTTGTGATGGTTGAAAATATCTTTAAACATTTGGAAAAGGTTAAGGAAGATGATCATGGCATAGCTTTACGTATTACAGAGGCCTCCAAAGAAGTTGTAAGGCCAGTATTGTTTGCTGTACTGATTATTCTATTGGTCTTCACACCGTTGTTTGCGTTGGAAGGTGTTGAGGGCAAGATGTTTACGCCGATGGCATTGTCGATTTGTTTTGCCATGTTTGCATCCTTATTGGTGGCAATATTTATTATGCCTGTATTGGCAACCTATGTGTTTACCAAAGGCATTGTGCACAAAGAGAGTCCTGTATTGGCTCCGGTTGCACGGGCTTACCATCGTTTGCTACGCTCTGCTTTGCATGCACGTAAAAAAGTCATCGCTGGTGCAGCAGTGGCTTTTGTGGGAACCCTTGCCATTGTTCCATTTTTGGGCACAGAGTTTGTACCTGAACTGGAAGAAGGAACCTTGGCTATTCGTGTTACCTTAGCACCTTCGTCATCCTTATCGTATGCCAAAGATATGGGTGAGAAATTGGAACGGGTATTAATCGAAAATTTTCCTGAGGTTACGTATGTATCAGCCCGTGTTGGGCGTGCAGAAATTGGTGGTGACCCGGAGCCTGTATCTAATGTGGAACTCTTTGTAGGATTAAAACCTGTTGAAGATTGGGTGAGCGCTAGTGATAGACCTGCTCTTCAAAAGCTGATGCGTGAGCAAATGGAAGTAGTGCCAGGTATTCTACTGGCATTTACCCAGCCGATTGCCATGCGTGTTGATGAATTGATATCGGGTGTAAAGGCGGCTTTGGCGATTAAGCTGTTTGGACCTGATCTTAAAGTATTGGCTGAGATGGGTAAGAAAATCGAAACGTTAACTAAACAGACTGAAGGCACGCGTGATGTTGCCATGGAGCAGATTGAAGGTGAGGCACAGCTGGTGATTCACCCTGATCGCGATAAGTTGGATCGTTATGGTATTCCTGTTGATGATGTCATGAGCTTGGTTGCCGATGCTATTGGCGGCGCAAATGCAGGACAAGTCATCTCTGGTAATGAGCGTTATAATATCTATGTGCGTTTAGCCAAAGGTTTCCGTGATAGTGCTGAAGCTATTGGCAGCCTTATTCTGCAAGCGCCAGGTGGTGCTTGGGTGCGACTTGAAGATGTTGCATCCATTGGTGTGGAACAAGGGCCTCCGATGATTAAACGCGATGATGTACAACGGCGTGTGGTGATTCAAAGCAATGTACAAGATAGGGATATGGGTTCGTTGGTGGCTGAGTTGGATCAACGTATTCAAGATGAAATTGACCTACCGCCAGGTTATACCGTGGTATTTGGTGGGCAGTTTGAAAACCAACAAAGAGCTCAGGCTAAATTGATGATTGTAGTTCCATTATCACTGTTGATGATTTTTATTCTGCTTTATTTCATGTTTAATTCGATGGGGCAGGCAACATTGATTATGCTCAATGTGCCATTGGCACTGATTGGCGGCATCTTGGCTTTGTGGGCATCTGGTCAGTATTTGTCTGTACCATCTAGTATTGGTTTTATCGCCCTGTTTGGGGTGGCCGTGCTTAATGGTGTGGTATTGGTCGATGCGATTAACCGGCATATTCATGATAGTAACAATATCAATGAAGCAATATCGCATGGTGCTGAAAGTCGGTTAAGGCCAGTTCTAATGACCGCTATGATTGCAGGACTTGGTCTTGTACCCCTTCTTTTGGCAACGGGCATTGGCTCAGAGATTCAAAAGCCGTTGGCAACTGTTGTGGTTGGCGGGCTGATATCGTCCACACTTCTAACACTATTTGTTTTACCATGCTTGTATGAACGATTTACTAGCAAACAAAAAGGAGCGTAACATGAACAAGGCATTACCGATGATAGCGACACTACTGTTGGGTATAGGCTTATCTGCCTGTGGACCATTTACAAGTAGTCATAAGTCAAAAGATGAGAATTGCGGAACACTTGAGGTATGTAACGGTAGTCATATTCATCATAATTCAAGAAAACATTATGACCGGCATTAATGGAGAGAAAAGCATGAGATGTTATTGAACCCAATCACCTTTAGACTCTCCAATGAGTATGTATGAGTCATAACCATCACCATTCACTTAACGCAGCTTTTTGGTTAACAGCGGCATTTGCCGTTGTAGAACTGGCAGGCGGACTTATGGCCAATTCACTGGCGTTACTGGCTGATGCAGGTCATATGATCTCGGATGTTGTGGCATTGGCTTTGGCGATGTTAGCCAGAGCCATTGCTGCACGCCCTGCTCATGCACAAATGACCTATGGTTACGGTCGGGCCAAAGTGCTTGCTGCACAATTTAATGGCATGGCTTTATGGTTTCTTAGTGGTTGGATTGTATGGGAAGCTATTGGCCGTTTATCCAACCCTCCATTGGTGCAAGGTGCTTTGGTGATATGGGTTGCTACTGCGGGGTTATTGATTAACCTTATTATCATGCGTTGGTTGCATGGCAGCCATGACATCAATACCAGAGCTGTTTATTGGCATGTACTGGGTGATGCTTTGGGTTCAATCGCTGCAATCATCGCTGGTCTGGTTATTTTATTAAGTGGTTGGATGTTGATTGATCCGATTCTATCATTTCTAGTGGCAATAATCTTGGCATGGGGCGGTTGGAGGTTGGTACGTGAAACCACATTAGAATTAATGGTCGCTGTACCTAAAGACGTGGATTACAACACTGTAAAAAACCTTATACAAGCTGTTGAAGGTGTTTCAGATATGCACCATATTCATTTGTGGCGTTTGCCAATTGGTAAGTTAGCAGTATCAGCCCATATTCAAATTCATCATATGGAACAGTGGCCTAAGCTACTGCCTGTGCTGATTCAAATACTTAAAAGTCAGAATATAGAACATGCGACCTTACAGCCAGAACTGAAGTGTTATGACCATAAAAGTGGCTTAGGGAAAATGCAGTGAGTAATTGTGATTGCCATATTGAAACACAACCTCAAGAGCAGCGACGAGTCTTGATACTGTTATTGTTAATCAATTTTGATGTCCGTTATCGAAATAACTTTTGGAATTATGGGTGATCAACAGAGCTTATAGGCAATGCATTGGCGTTATTACCTGACGGTATTCATGGTGATATATGGCCAAGTTCTGGAGAAATACCGTCAGTTTGTTGGTGCTTCTGTAAGCAGCATAGGACAATAATATAAAAGCCTGCAAGCATGACGCTTACAGGCTTTTATAGATCTTTATTAAATAAAAGAAATGGTACGAGGGCCGAACCCTAAAAGTCGCATTAACATACTAATATTATTGATTATTAGTTTTAGTCTATGTGATTTATACCGTCAAAAGTACCGTCACTTTTTGACTTGCCCCTGATAGTTTTCATTAGCTCAACTTTTACCCTTAAATATACGGCATGTGCAATAAGATCTAACTATATGGCTATCAAGACTGAGCAAGTGCATTTTTTATTGTTTGGGTAGGTAAGTATAGATTAAGCGGGTCATCACAACTTTGAATAAAACCATATTTTTGATAAAAAGAAGCCGCCGAATCATTTTTGGCATCGACGAATAATGCAGACATGCCCACTTGATCATGAGCAAGTATGAAGTGTTTCATGGCACTTATTAGCAGGTCTTTACCATAACCACGCTTTTGATAATCTGTAGAAACGGCTAATCGGGCTAATTTACCTGCGGGTAAAGGGTGACCTTTAGGTAATTTCTTAGCGTCTGCCTTGTTTAGCTGTTCAATCGTCACTTCACATATTGTAAGTGTGAAATAACCAATAATCACTGTCTTATTGTCATCTGAAAGCAAGACAAAACTTTTAGAAATTCCATTCTCAGCATGTTGCATTGCAGTTTTGCCTAGGAAATAATCTAACTTTTCAACGCCACAAGAAAAACCTCTTCTGTTATGCCTTCTTGCCAAAGGCTCAACAACAAGCGGCATTAAACTCTGCTAGTTTTCACTGCATTTAGTAATGCTTTATTAGGCTTAGGAGCATTTTTTAAAGCTGCAAAAAAAGCACCTGCATATTTAGAAGAAACTGTGACACTTCTTTCACGGTTAATAACACGATGCGCTTCTTCAACCGCTACAACAGTCAAAAAATCTGATACACTGACACCTGCTAGCTCAGCAGCATCATGAACAAGTTTTTTATTTTCTTCCGATACCCGTGCGGAAATACGTACAGCAGTCATTTTGTTACCCCTATTTTTTCGAATGGTACCAAATTGGCACCAGATTGCACAATCTTTGTTTTACAGTTGTGTGACTTTATAAGTTATATTATCGGTTTATTTAAGGATTTACTTAAGCAGTTAATATCCCTAAATAACCTTGTATTATGTGCCATGCAAAAAACATACTTTCAAAATAAACTTCCTTTTAATAAATGCAAAGGAAGTTATTTTCTTATGAGGATTTTCCATGACATCGCGCGCGTATTGGTCTTATATCCCCTATAAAATTACTATAAGTCAGTTGATAAAAGGTCATATTTACCAACTCTTTCATTTTTTTTAATTGCGTATAATTTTTGATGCCTCGCAACGACTTACAAATACTGCACTTGGAACTTGAATCCACGCACAATTAATTTATGTGAATTTAGAGCCTCATAGGCTGACTGTATGAGTCGATTGTTGTCTATATGAGTGATTATGCTATGGCACCTTGCAGCAAATTTGAAATACAATCTGCACCGTGTTAACGAATATTCTTTTGTGCCTGTTAAAATTTATTACTTTATAGCAGGCTCTTTTAAAACACATATCGTTAAACGTACTAGCATATTCATGCGATATGATTGTAGAGGATTGCTGGCAGAGTTTTTCTCTGGGGAACTTTGGGGCAGGAGTCTTATGGTATTCAGAAAGCTATCTATGTTTGCGTATTCTATTAGCCACTCAGCGATTCAAATGGTCAAGCTGGCGGTTGGCAGTATGAGTAAACCTAAACTATTATCTATAGCGATTCCTGTTAAGAGACTTTTGTTATTTGTTTTCCTTGTTTTGGCTATCACTTCTTGTAGTTCACCTGAAAATGAAAAAAGTGAAGTAAATTTAGAAACTAGCGTAGTGAAAATTGAAATAGAAGGGAAACGTTTCGATGTTCCTTTGCGATACATGTATGGCGAGGCAATTATAAAATATAAACGTTGGCCTACTCCAAAAAAAGAGCGGGTTAAGGTTGGTGCATTGAACTTGAGCATGCTATTGCCAGGTTTGAAACCTTATTACCCAGAAGATGAAGCTAAGTGGAAAGAACTAGGTCCTGGAGATCGAATTAGGGTTAGTATTGCAAAGGGAAAAAGAGAGTCTGACTGGTATCAGGCCTTGCTAAAGCAGATTTTAGAAAACGGTTTTTACTACAAAGAGAAGGACGCTTATGGGTTAATGCACTTCCCTCCCAAAGGGAGGCTTAGTCCGTTGTATTTGTCAGTCAACGAAAGGGTTTCAATATATTGTAGCAGAGCCGATTTGGTTGACTTTCCAGGTTGCTCGGTTCGATCAAGTTATTTGAATGGTATTGTGTTGGATTATTCTTATGGGGTGAAGTATCTGTCGCAATGGAAAACAATTGATAAAAAGATAAAGAAACTATTTGACAGCTTCGCTGTAGAAGAAATGGAAAAGAGGGAAGGGGAATGACATGGCACTTACAATTACATCAGGTGATTATAAAGGCGGATGGCAAAAATCAATGGGGTCAGACTCGAATGGCACTAAGTTAAGATATTTTTCAGAGTATAATTAGGTGTGATTCCGTGTTTTAAATGTTAGTTTTTAACATGCAATTCACCCCACTTTACCTTCCTGGATTACAACTTCCAAAACAA
>Ga0316202_10001471_pt1 | contig 18313 bp, 17 predicted proteins | sample 3monrhotite_MG_FD_204934 | JGI IMG/M metagenome (GOLD analysis project Ga0316202, IMG submission 204934) | Microbial mat bacterial communities from mineral coupon in-situ incubated in ocean water Damariscotta River, Maine, United States -... | ecosystem: Environmental > Aquatic > Marine >... | reverse complement strand
GGTGAAGGATGGCGCGTCATCAGGGGCCAGCCGCCCAAGGCGGCGTTGCTGTTTGTCAAAGAACCGCGCAGAATTGTCCTGCTGGATCAGTTGTATCCGGTCAAAAATGCCGCCGCGCACATAGCCCGATCCTTTGAACGAATATTTGCCCCGGCCCAGCACAAGGATCGCCTCTTCGCCTTCCTCCAGCCAGTCTTGCAAGTTCGCATATTCATCATCACCCAAAAGCGTGCGCCCGATTTCCGGTGCACTGGCCAAGGCGACGTGCATCTCGATAAAGGTGTCTTCTGGCGCACCCTTGTCGGGCCGCGCGATGGCGCGGGCATCGCCGCTGTCGATAAAGGCCTGATTGACCTGTCCCACGTCCAGTCGCAGCGTCCGGATGGAGCCATCCCCATCAAGAGTCTGCCAATCGGAGACCGGCGCCTCGGCACCGTCTGGCCGCTTGATGGTCTTTTGCGGGCCACTGTTGCGTACGGTCGGTTGCAAACCGCCAAGGCCCAGCTGCCGCGCCACCTTGATGCCTGCCCGCACGATGGAATCGTCGATGACCATGATCGTCACCGTGGCCCCCGACACGATATCCAGCTCATGCGCACTGCCACCGCTTGCGGCTTCTTCGGTCAGATCCATGCCCTTATAGCTTTCGGTCACGGCCTTGATTTTGGAATTAGGGATGCCGATCAAAACGATAGGTTCGGAGTGTTTGACAAGGTTCACACCCGTGACCTTGGCGTCGTTGTCCACTCCCATCAGCACATGAATGGGCTTGCCCGAATAGCCTGTCGTGGTCACAAAATCCGAAGTCAGAAAAACGTAACCAATTGTTTTCCCGTCCTTTTGCGCAGGCAAGACCGGCAGATCGGCGTGCATGGGCCCATAGGCATCTGCCCCCGGCACCAACTCGTCGATGGGGACTTTGGGAATGAACTTTTCGACAATCGGATCACTTTGTGCGGTCCCGGCCAGGGCCATCAAACACAGCAAGACCGGGCCGATCATACCAATGATTGCCCTGCCCCAGTTCTTGCAACCCGCCATGTCATTTTTCCTTTGCTCAGACGGCTCGACAGCCGCTTTTCTGAACGTCGGTCTAATGGCTTTGCGATGGGGCCACGTTGATCCACATCAAGGGATTGGCAACAATTGGCTTCAGCCCGACGTGGAACAATCGACCTCCAATGTGGAAATAACCTCGCGGACAAAGCGGACATCGGTGGGCATCGAAAGGTTTGGCGCATGACCGCAGCCCTGCACCGTGGTCACTGTCGGGCGCGGACCGTTGGCGCACATGCGCTGTAGGATTTGCGGCGGCAGGATGTCAGATGCTGCGCCCTGAATCACATGCATGGGCAGCTCTATCCGGTCATAACGGTCCCAAGACAGCAATTCTTTGGCCGAGGCCGTGAATTGCACAAGAATCTTAGGGTCATAATGCAAAGTCAGCTTGCCGTTGCCTTTTCGCCTGAGCGATGTCGCGGCCATGCGTTGCCAGAATGCGTCCTCCGCCACGCCAAAGGGGGCGTAGGTGGCCCTCAGCCAACGATCCGCCTCTGCGACAGTGTCAAAGCAGGGCAACTCGGCAGCATAGGCCAATATCCGATCTATGGCCGGTTGCGGAACTTCGGGGCCGATGTCGTTGATAACCAGATAGTTCAGCCGGTCCGCCATTGGCCCGGATGCAATGCGCATTCCGATCAAACCGCCCATTGAGGTGCCAAACCACCCCGCTTGTTCCATCCCGTAATGCTCCATCAAGCCCAGCGCGATCTGGGTGTAGTGTTTGATTGAGTATTCGGCTTCGGGATGTTGCGACCAACTGGATTGCCCGCGGCCAATGGTGTCGGGGCAAATCACAAAATGATCGCGGGCCAGCTCTGTCGCCAGTTCATCAAAATCGCGGCTCGTGCGGGCCAGCCCGTGCCACATCACCAGCGGCGGCGCGGCTGGATCGCCCCACTCCGCGACATAGATCTCATGACCCAGCACAGGCACAAAGGCATGGCGTGGCTGTGACCACTGGCTCACCGAGGGGCCCCTTTGGCCATCACCGTGCCCGCAATGCCCTTTGGAAAGAAATAGACCAGCAGGATAAAGATGATGCCCAACCAGAACAGCCAGCGATCAGGGTCCAGCACATGCGGCAAGATCGGGATATCCACTGTGGCCTTGGCCGCCGCTCCCATCAGATCGCGCAGGTAATATTGCGACAGCACCAGCATCGTTGCACCGATCACTGCACCCCACATCGTGCCCATGCCGCCGATCACCACCATCAACAGGATGTCGATCATGATCGCAAAGCTCAGCGCGGTGTCCGGCCCGGTGTATTTGAGCCAGATCGCATAGATCGTACCCGCCAGCGACGCCACCAGCGCGGCAATACAGAACACAAAGGTGCGGTAACTGACCACACGGTAGCCAATCGCCTCGGCGCGCGCTTCGTTTTCTCGGATCGCCTTGAGAACGGTGCCAAGCGGTGAGCCGACCATGCGCAGCATCACCACAAACAGGGCAAGACAGCTGAAGAACACAAAATAATAGGCCGCCAGTTTGCCGTTGATCTTAACTCCAAACACCCGCAGCACCTTGCCGTTTTCATCCAACATCAGTTTGGTCGCTGTCTTGAACAACGCCGGTGCGCGGTAGGTGATCCCATCCTCGCCGCCGGTAAAATCGCTCAGCTGTGAGGCCAGAACCAACGCCACGCTGGCCGTGGCAAGGGTGATCATCGCAAAGAAGATCGCCTTGACCCGCAGGGACAGCAGGCCAATCGCAACCGCCACAATCAGCGAGACCCCCATCCCGGCCAAGGCACCGACCACAACAGCATCCCACCCCGGCCCCATCTGTTTGAGGCTGATCGCAGCACCATAAGCGCCAAAACCGAAAAACATCGTATGGGCAAAGCTGACGATCCCGGTATACCCGATCAGCAGGTCATAGCTGGCGACCAGCACGATAAACACACAAACACGCGCCGCAACTTCCAGCGCCCGAACGTCCTGAAACAGAAAGGGCGCGAACAGCAACAGGGCAAAGATCAACAAAACGGCGGCTTTTACGGCCTTGGTGCCGCTGGTGGTGGTTTGAGACAACGCGTTCATCTTATTTCGCCGCCGGTTTCAGGCCATTGGGCCGCCACAAAAGGATTGCCACCATCAGGATCATGTTCGACGCCAGTGCCAGCTTGGGCGCGAGATATCCGATGTAGTTGGCCATCAGCCCCACCATGATCGCGCCCAGCAAAGTGCCTTGGATCGAGCCCAGACCGCCAATGATCACCACGATAAAGACCACGATCATCATCTCTGCGCCCAGCGCAGGCGTGATCAGCGTTTCATAGCCCGCCCACATCGCGCCGCCCAAGGCCGCGAGAGCAGAGCCAAGCATGAACACCGCCACAAACAGCCGGTCCACGCGAAAGCCCAGTGCCTCAACCATCTCGCGGTTTTCCACGCCGGCGCGGATCAGCAAGCCGATGCGTGTGCGGTTCAGCGTCAGATACAGCGCGGCATAGACCCCCAGCCCCAGCAGAAAGGCAAAGATCCGGTAAATCTCGATCGTGATGTCCCCGATCAGCAGTGAGCCTTCCAGAAATTCGGGGCGCGGCACGGACACAGGGGTGCCGCCCCAGATCGCCAAGATCATCTGTTCGGCAACGATCAATGCGCCCATGGTGATCAGGATCTGGCGCAGGTGATCCTTGTAGACCGGTTTGACGATCACGGTTTCAAAGAACCATCCGGCCACCAGCCCAAAAAGGATCGCTGCACCAAAGGCCAGAAACAAGGCGGCAATATTGAGCGAGACCGCGTCCGCCTCCAACCAGCCAGAGAGCCATGCCAGCACACTGGCCGCGATAAATGCGCCAAAGCTGACAAAGGCCGAATGACCAAAGTTGAGCACATCCATCAGGCCAAACACCAGTGACAAGCCCGAGGCCATCAGGAAAATCATCATGCCCATCGCCAGTCCGGCCACCGTAAGCGTCACCCAAGACGACGGTGCACCGATCATCACAAAGGCCAGCGCCGCCACCACAACCGGCAGCAGGTAAACCCCGCCCAATCGGCCTGCAAAATCGTTTATCTGTTGCATCATTCTTCCTCAGGCTGACAGGCTCAACAGCCGGTCTTGCAGCGCCGTATCTGCGGCGAAATCGGCCATCGTGCCGCTGTGGGCAATCCGGCCATCGTCAATCACCGCCATGTCGCGGCCCAGCGATTTGGCAAATTCAAAGTTCTGTTCGACCAGCAGGATTGTCGTGTTCTGCGCGATCTCGCGAAAGGCATCGGCCATCGCATCCACAATCGCGGGCGCCAGCCCCTTGGTCGGCTCATCAATCAGGATCAGCGCACGCGGCTCGATTATTGCACGGGCCACGGCCAGCATTTGTTTCTGCCCGCCTGAAAGCGCCCATGCCTGCTTGGTCCAAAAGGTCTCAAGTGCCGGGAACAGCTCATAAATGCGTTTCAGGCGCGTGGGATCAAAGCGGCCTTTGGCGGTGGCAAGGATCAGGTTTTCCTCAACCGTCAGCCCGCCAAAAACGCCCATGTTTTCAGGCACAAACGCGATATCTAGCCGGGCGATATCCGCGGTGTGCATCGCGGTGATATCCTGGCCGTTGAACAGCACCGACCCCGGTGAAGGTTGCCACAGGCCCATGATTGAACGCAGCGTGGTCGTCTTGCCCGCGCCATTGCGGCCTAGCAGAACAAACACGCCTCCCTCCGGCACTTCAAGAGTCACGTCATGCAACACGGCATATTGGCCGATGTTGGTTTTCATTGAATTGAGGGACAAAAGGCTCATGCGGGCACCGCCGATTTGCCAAGGTAGACATCGCGCACAATGTCGCTGGACATCACCGTATCTGGCGCACCATCCGCAAGCAGTTCGCCATTGTGCAGAACGATAATCCGGTCGGCGAGGCTGCGCACAACATCCATCTTGTGTTCCACCAAAAGCACGGTTTTGCTGGTGTCTTTCTTGATGCCTGCAATCAGGTCCAACACGTCAGGCGCGTGATCAAGGGACATCCCCGCGGTGGGTTCATCAAACATATAGATGTCCGGCTCCATCGCCATCAAGAGCGCCACCTCCAGCTTGCGCTGATCGCCGTGGGGCAAGGCGGCGGCTGGCAGATGCGCGACCCCGCTCAGCTTGGCAGCTTCAAGGTAATGCTCGGCTTGTTCTGCCAGATCTGTGAGGCCCGCCACCTGCCGCAAAATCCGCCAGCCGTCGCCGGAGCGGGCCTGCACGGCAAGACGGATGTTCTCAAGCACCGACAATTGCGGAAACAGATTGGTCAGCTGAAACGCCCGGCCAATGCCGCGCTGCGCCCGTGCAGAGGGCGACATACGCGTCAGGTCGGTGCCGGATTTGATGACCTGCCCCTGCGACGCGGCCAGTTGTCCCGAGATCAGATTGAAATAGGTCGTCTTGCCCGCGCCATTTGGGCCAACAATCACGGTCAATTCGCCGGGGTGAAAGGCGCAAGAGACCGCGTTCACGGCCACATGGCCGCCAAAGCGGATCGTCAGATCACGCGTTTCCAAGGAAGGTTGCACTGTCATGAATTCTATCCGGTGGCTGTCCGGCCCCGGCAAAGGGGCCGGATGCATTGGGTTTAGTTGTTGCGCCCGATGGGGATGTTCATCTCTTCGGCGGTGATCTCGCGCACCAGATCAGGGATCGCCCACGCCACGTCATCATCCACCCGGATCTTGAAGTGGTACATGGATTGCAGCGCCTGATGGTCTTCGGGACGGAAGGTCATGGTGCCTTTGGGTGTTTCCCAGCTCATCCCCTCCATCGCGGTGATCAGGGCTTCGGTTTCCCATTCCTCGGCTGTTTCCAGCGCTTTGACCACGGCCAGTGCCGCCGCCATGCCACCTGCGGTGAAGAAATCAGGCGGGCCGTCGAAACGTTCCTGATGGGTGGTCACCAACCATTCGTTCACCGGATTCTTGGGCATTTCATAGTAATAGTAGATCGCCCCTTCCATGCCCGGTGCCCGTTTGTAGGTCGGCAAGACCGGCAAGATGTGGCCGCCTGTGGAAATCTCGATGCCATGGCGTTCTGGCTGCATGGCCAGGATTTTGCCCATCGGATCGCCGCCGCCCGCCACATAGATCAAGATAACCTTGCGGCCTTCCTTGTCTTTCAGCGCGTTGAACATCCGCTCTGTTGCGGCGGTGAAATCTGTGGTGCCTTGCGGGGTGTATTCTTCGGTCACGATGGTTGCGCCCGATCCGTCCAGCGCCGTCTTGAATGCGGCAATCCCGTCGCGGCCAAAGGCATAGTCTTCGGCCAATGTCGCCACAAAGAGGTTTTCATCGGGTGCCAACGCCAAAGCCTGCGCCTGCATGTCCATCGATGAGTTCCGCGAGGTTTTGAACACATAGCGGTTGCTGTCTGGCCCGGTCAGGCTGTCGGCAACGGCGGGTTCAATGATCAAGATGCGCTCATATTCCTCGGCAATCGGCAGCAATCCCTTGGTTACACCAGAGGATGTAGCGCCAACCGCCAGCAAGACCTCATCATCACCATAAGCTTCGGCCAGCACGGCGCGGGCCACGTCCGGTTTGAACTGCGTGTCCTTGTGAATGATCTCGATCGGATGGCCTTTGACCATATTTGTGCCGCCAGTGGCATATTCGATGCCCAGCTCAAACCCGGTTTGAGCCTGCTTTGAGAACACCTCAAACGAGTGGCCCGAAATGCCATGCACCAGCGCGATCTTTACCGGATCTTCGGCTTGCGCCGTGGTCGCGATAGCCAGACCAAACAAGGCGGCCCCAAGCCGCCGTGTGAATAATTTCATTTTCTCTCTCCCTACAGTGACCCATCCCACGCGGGCATTGCGCCCATGTGATCGGTCCCTTACTTTCTGTAAGTAGAAATGTTTCAGGTCACGGGATTGGGCGCAATATTGTGGAAACACGTATAGACGACAGCTTTCGTGACGGGCAGTTTGCAGAGCTTGCCTACCTCTATGCGCCTGTGGGTCTTGTGGTCACGGAGAACCGCGTGATCCGCGATTGCAACCATGCGTTTGCGCAGATGTTTGGTTATGAAATCAAAGACTTGCGCGATCAGGTTTTTGCCGTGCTTTACCCCTCGGATGAAGAGTTTGCCAACATCCGTGATCGCGGTGTCAAAGAGTTGCAGACCACCAATCACTATTGGGACGAACGGATCATGGCCCGCAAGGATGGCAGTCTGTTCTGGTGTCGGGTGCGCGGACATTCCTTCACCCCGGACGCGCCCTTGGGCCGCGCGGTGTGGAGTTTTGCGGATCTGTCCGAGGTGCGCCCCTACAAACCGCTGACCCGCCGCGAACGCGAGATCGTGTCTTTTCTGGCGCTGGGGCTGACCAGCAAAGAGATCGCCATTAAGCTCGATATTTCCTACAGAACGGTGGAGATTTACCGCGCCAAGCTGCTCAAGAAATTCGGCGTCGCCAACACCAGCAGCCTGCTGCAATCGCTGGGTGAGGTGGATTCTGTTCACGTGGTCGGGCGCTAGGCACAGCTGGCCACTTGGCCTAGGCTCACCTCATTGTCTCATGCTGTGATACCCGCGTGAGAAACAACAGTTTTTGAGGATTACATTATGACCGAACCGAATGGCCCCTTTGAAGGGGGATGCGCCTGCGGGCATGTCCGTTATGAAATCAGCAGCACCCCCATGATCGTGCATGGTTGCCACTGCCGCTGGTGCCAGCGCGAAAGTGGTGGCGCCTTTGCGGTGAATGCATTGATCGAAGCGGACCGCGTGACAGTCACCAAGGGCGATGTGGCCGAAATTTTGGTACCCTCGCAAAGCGGCATCGGACAGTTGTTTTCAAAGTGTCCTCAGTGTCAGGTCACGCTTTGGACCAAGTATCTGGCAATGCGGGGCGGCTTGGGGCAATTGGTGCGGTTCATTCGGGTCGGCACGCTTGATAACCCCGACGCCTTTCCGCCCGATGTCCATATTTTCACCTCGACAAAACAGCCTTGGGTGGTGTTGCCGCAGGATGCACCTGCCTTTGAGGAATATTTCGTTATCAAAGATGTATGGTCCCCCGAAAGCCTTGTTCGTCGGGCAGTGTTGCACGAGATTGCAGGCACCCCAGCCCCCTAGTTTACGCTTCCCCAGCTGCCTATCCTGCGGTTAGGCTTGCGCCGGACACTGCAGGAAAGGCATGCCATGACGCCAGCAGAACTGCGCCAATTGCGGCACCACTTTCACCGCAATCCCGAACTGGGGTTCGAAGAAGACCAAACCAAGGATAAAGTAGCCGAGGTTCTGGACGATCTCGGGATCGAGGTGCATCGCGGCGCGGGCATTATTGGCATCCTGAAACGCGGCACCGGCAATCGCGCCATCGCCCTGCGGGCCGATATGGATGCCCTGCCCATTCTTGAAACCAGCTTGCATGACTACCCCTCGCAGTCACCCGGGATGATGCATGCCTGCGGCCATGACGGCCATATGACGATGCTTTTGGGTGCGGCGGCGGAACTGGTCGAGACCGGTCATTTTGACGGAACTGTGGTGTTTATCTTTCAGCCCAATGAGGAACACGGGCTGGGCGCCAAGGCCATGATCAACGAAGGCGTGCTAGAACGGTTTCCGGTGCAAGAAGTCTACGCCATCCACAATCTGCCCGGTGCGCCGCTTGGGCAATTGTCCACCCGTCCGGGGTTGATCTGTTCCAGCGAAAGCCTGTTTGAAATCACCATCAACGGTCGGGGCGGTCATGCGTCGATGCCGCAAGCGGGCCGTGACAGTATCACCATCGGATCAGAGATCGTGCTGGCGCTGCAAACCATCGTCTCGCGTAAATTGGCACCCGGCGCCGGTGTCGTGGTTTCGGTGACGGAGTTTCTGACCGATGGCCAACGCAACGTGCTGCCCGGATCTGCGGTTCTAAAGGGGGACGTGCGGGCGCGGTCCGGCGAAGACAGAAACGCCGTTGCAGCCCTGATGGATCAGATCGCCAATGGCATCGGCGCAGCGCATGGGGTTGAGGTCGCGGTATCGTTCAACACCGAATTTATCGAAACGGTCAATGCGCCCGAACCAGTGGAGGCCGTTTTGAGTGCCGGGCAAACCCGCGGTCTGGAAGTGATTGGCGACCGTGAACCAATGAGCTTTTCCGAAGATTTCGCCCATTTCAGTGCCGCCATTCCGGGGTGCTTTTTGTTGTTGGGCAATGGAACTGAAGGCGCGAATGGCCGCCCGCTGCATGCCTCGGATTACGATTTCAACGACGATTTGTTGCCCGTCGGCGCGGCCTTTTGGACGCAACTTGTACAAGATCGCCTGCCCACCCAAACCTGAAAGGAAAGCAGATGTTCCAACGCAACCTTGAGACCTTTCGCACAAAGATGACCGAGGCGGGCGTGGATGTGGCGCTGATCACTGATGATGACAGCGTGTATTACCTCACCGGATATTACGACTATCTGCATATGGAATTTGGCAGGCCGACCATTTTGATCATCCCACGCGATGGGCCAAGTGTTCTGATCACTCCGATAATTGATTATGTGGCGGCGCAAAGTGCCGCGCAGGTCGATCGGATCGCCCCTTGGAACGATGGCGCCGGAGACGAATGGCGGGCAGAGCTTCCGGCCGTTTTGAAGGAGGGGCGCAAGATTGCGGTTGAAACCGTGCATATGCCGCCCTCTGTGCGCAAGTTTGTGGATGACATCACAGATCCGCAAGAGGTTGTGGATGCCACTCCGATCCTGTCAAAAATGCGCATGATCAAATCCCCAGCCGAATTGCAGCTGGCCCGCCACGCGGGGCAAGTGGCCAATGCGATGATGCGCGCGGGGCGCGATGCCATTGGCGACGGGGTACCGGAATACGAGGTGGCCATTGCCACATCGCAGGCGGGCACAAGGGCGGCGGCGGAACTGCTGGCGGCGCATTATGATGATGCCGACATGTCACCCAACACCCATTTTCTACAGATCATGGCGTCGGGGGATCAGATCACCAAAACCCACCACCGCGCCTCGACCCGTGTGATGCGGCGGGGGGAGCCGGTGTTTCTGTGTTTCTGTGGCATGACCAATTTTCACCGCTTCAAGCTGGGCTTTGACCGGACCTTCTGGATTGGCGAAGTTGCAGATGAACGACAGCTTCCGATCTACGATGTTGCCGTGGCCAGCCAGCAGGCTGCCTTGAAGGTATTGCGCCCCGGCGTAACAGCACAAAGCGTGCATGCCGCCTATGCCGAGGTGATCCAGACAGCGGGATATGAGTATCCCTTCCGCTGCGGGCGGGCGACGGGGTTCAGCTATCTGGAACATCCGCAACTGGTGACGGGTGACACCACTGTCTTGCAACCGGGGATGGTTCTGGCCGTGGACGGGTCAGTGAACACCGATCATTTCCGGGCGCAGGTCGGCGACAGTTTCATCATCACCGAAGACGGGTATGAACAGATCACGGATCATTCCAAAGCGCTTGACGATGTGGTGTTGTAAGCCCCCTACCCGCGTTTGATCAGCAGTCGCGCGGAGACCCCGACGGCGGTGTCCTCAAACGACAATGTGCCTCCGTGCAAATGGGCGATGGTGGCCACGATGGTCAGGCCAAGGCCGTAGCCATCTATCGTCGCGGTATTCTCACCCCGTTGAAACGGGGCCAGCAAGGCCTCGATGTCCTTGGCGGAACTGTCTGATCCTTCGTCCTCAACGATGATCGTGGCGCTGCCTGCGTCTGCCTCAAGCGAAACGGTCGCACGCCGTCCGTATTTCAGCGCATTGTCGATCAGATTGGCCATCGCGCGTTGCAGGGCAATAGGCCGGCCGGTGACGGTGATCTGCCGGTCCCCCGCCATCACACTTTGGCCCTGCCGGGACATGAACACCGATCCGCCCCCCTGCATCACCACGTCTTGCGCCGCGCGGAAACTGACCGCGCGGCCCATGTCCTGATAATCCGTCACAACCGCATCAATCAGCGCATTGAGCGATAGCTTGCGCGGCTCTTCCACGTTCATCTCGGCGCGGGTGTAGGTCAGAACGCTTTCGATCATGCCTGTCATGCTGTCGATATCCGCGTCCAACTTACCGCGCAGGTCTGCATCGCCGATCAGCGCGGTGCGCAGGCGCAGGCGGGTGGCAGGGGTGCCTAGATCGTGACTGACCCCCGACAAAACTGCCGCCCGATTGGCCAGCTGCGCCCGTTCCGCCTCAAGATAGCTGTTCACCGCCGCGACGATATCCTGAAGCTCTTGCGGGCCGGGCAGATCATAGCTGGCTGGCCCGCCCACCCGGCGGCGGTCGCGCAACTGTGCAGCAAAACGGGCAAAATCGCTGGATTGATTGAGCGCGATGGTGATCAAAATGCCAAAAGCGACAATGGCAAAGAGAACCGCAGGCAGGCGCAGATCAACGGGCGCCGCATCGCAGCCCCAGACCGGCGCACCGTCAATCCGCACCCATGGCGCTTGGCCCATCTGGGCCACCACCACAGGATCGCTGCAATAAGAAGCCAAAAGCCGCAGCACCGCCCCAGTGGTTTCCGCCGCAGTTTGCCCGTCGCGGTGCGGCAGTCCGGCCAAACGGTAGGTCAGATCAGGCGACAGGATCGCCAAAGTCAGTGGCTTGCTAGTTATGCGGTTCAGGGCATCTGCAAGGATCGGCACATTGGTGATCCGCGCTCCATTGGGTGCTCCACTGATCTGGTGAAAGGCTCCGGCCTCTGCGTGGGTTTGATCCACCGCTGATAAGGGCGTGACGCGGACGCCTTCGGGCGGCGCGGTGCCGTTTTGCATCGCATAATAAAGGGTTGTGCCCGCCAGTTGCGCCTCCGCCAGATGGGATTTCCAGTTTTGGGTCGATTGCATCCACAGGCCCACCGCGACCGCCGCCGCCACAAAGGCCGCCAGCACCAAGCCGCTGACGATCGCGCGGAGGCTGTGCAGGGCTTTCACTGGTCCTGCACCGTGACGTCTGCGGAAAAGACATAGCCGACCCCGCGTTCGGTGCGCAGGATTTGCGGATCTTTGGGGTTTTTCTCAATCTTGGAACGCAGCCGCCCGACCAGCACATCAATGGCACGGCCCGTGGCATCCGCCGTTTGTCCGGTATCGCCTGTCACATCCAGCGCGGCGGCGATTTCCTCTCGGGTGAGGGGGATATGTGGATTGGCCACCAGCGTTTGCAGCAAAGCCAACTCGCGCCGGGACAGGGTGACCTGAATGCCCGCGGGTGACAGGACCTCACCGCGTTTGGCGTTGTAGGCCCAGCCGTGAAATTCAAATGTCTTGGTGTTGCGCCGATGAACCAGCGACGAAGACCGCCGCGCCCGCGACAGGACCGCCTTGACCCGCGCCAGCAACAGATCGGGGTTGAAGGGTTTGGCAATGTAATCATCCGCGCCGACCTCATAGCCTTCCATACGCTGATGATCGGCTGACAGGGCCGAGACCATGATGATCGGCACATCCTGTTCACTGCGCAGCCGCGCACAGATCTCAAGTCCGTTTTCATCGCCCAGCATCACGTCGAGCAAGATCAGATCCACCCGCCCGCCATCCAGATGTTTGCGCACGTCCGCCTCTGTCCCCGCAGGCAGGGCCATCGCACCGTTCTGGCGCAGGAATTGCGTCACCATCTGGCGCATGTCCTGGTCGTCATCAACCACAAGAATCCGGGGGATTGTCACCTGGGTCTCTCCTTTGGGGCGGGCCGTTCTGGCCGCCGGTGATGCAATTCATGTAACACAATGCAACAAAATCGAGGGCTATGTAACAACCGGTAACGGCGCTGCTGTTTAATTGCCATTTCCGGGCCCGGCGCCGCTATAAGTGGATTGCATGGCGGGCGGCCCATCCCACAGACTTGCGCCATCATGACCGCTTTTGCGGATAATTCTGGGAGGAAACACACATGAAATCCTATGCTTTGAGCATTGCCTGCGGTGTCGCACTGGGCACGTCCGGCGCGGCCTTTGCCGAACCGCAAGCCGAAGTGCTGCATTACTGGACATCCGGCGGCGAGGCCAAATCCGTCGCCGTGCTGCAAGAAGAATTTGCCGCAAATGGTGGCACCTGGACGGACATGCCAGTGGCAGGCGGCGGCGGTGATGCCGCAATGACCGCGCTTCGGGCGCGGGTTCTGTCGGGCAATGCGCCCACCGCTGTTCAATTAAAGGGCCCAGCCATTCAGGAATGGTACGAAGAAGGCGTGCTGGCCGATATCTCTGCCGTCGCCGAGGCCAACAATTGGGAGGCCGTTCTGCCAGCATCTATTGCGGGCCACATGAAATGCGAAGGCAGCTGGTGTGCGGCGCCGGTGAATGTTCACCGCGTGGATTGGATCTGGGCCAACGCCAACGTGCTTGAGGCCAATGGCATCGAAATGCCAACCAGCTGGGAGGCGTTCAACGCCGCCGCAGACAAACTGCAAGCGGCGGGCATCATCCCACTGGCCCATGGCGGTCAGGCCTGGCAGGACGCCACGGTTTTTGAAGCGGTCGCGCTTGGCATTCTGGGCGCCGAAGGTTTCCACAAGGCCTTTGTGGAACTGGACAAAGACACGCTGACCTCTGACGCGATGGTCGCCACCTTTGACCAGATGCGCAAAATGCGCGGTTATGTTGATCCGAACTTCTCGGGCCGCGATTGGAACCTGGCCACTGCCATGGTGATGAACGGCGAGGCGGCGTTTCAGATCATGGGCGACTGGGCCAAGGGCGAATTTATGGCAGCGGGTAAAGCGCCGGGCGAGGATTTCCTCTGCGCCTCGACCCCCGGCGATGGGTTCCTCTACAACGTTGACAGCTTTGCCATGTTCGAAGTGGGCGGCGCGGACAAGCAGGCCGGTCAGGCCCTGCTGGCTGAGTTGGTTGTCGGCAAAAACTTCCAAAAGGTGTTCAACCTGAACAAGGGCTCGATCCCTGCACGCACCGACGTACCGCTCGACGAGTTTGACAGCTGCGCGGTTCTGTCTGCGGCAGATATGGCGGCCAGCTCTGACAACGGATCACTGTTGCCCAGCTATGCGCACGGCATGGCCCTGCGCGGCGCACAGGCCGGTGCCATCACCGATGTTGTGACGGCGCATTTCAACTCTGACATGTCGTCTGCGGATGCGGTTCAGATGTTGGCCGACGCTGTCGCAAACAGCATGTAAACCACGCTGCCGCCCCGCCAATTGGCCGGGGCGGCAGATTTTCCGGGGGGATAAAGTTCATGACAAAATGGCTTGAAGAAAACACACCCAAACTGGTGCTGGCGCCCTCTTTCATTGCCATCCTTGTGTTCGTCTACGGCTTTATCGCCTGGACAGCATGGGTTTCGATGACGCGCTCGCGGCTGTTGCCCAAATACGAGATCGAAGGGTTTATCCAGTATGACCGGCTGTTTGCATCGCCGCGCTGGGACACGGCCTTTGGCAATCTGTTTATATTTGGCACCCTGTTCATCGTGATCGCGATGATCCTTGGTTTAGTGCTTGCGATCTTGCTGGATCAGAACATCCGCACCGAAGGCGCGATCCGTACGATTTATCTATATCCAATGGCGCTTTCGATGATTGTCACCGGCACCGCATGGAAATGGATTCTGAACCCCGGTCTGGGCCTGCAAGCCATGGTGCGGGGTTGGGGGTTTGAGGACTTCACCTTCGACTGGTTGGTTGATCCAGACATGGCGATTTACACCATTGTGCTGGCCGCGATCTGGCAAAGCTCGGGCTTTGTGATGGCGCTGTTCCTCGCAGGCCTGCGGTCCGTGGACGAAGAGATCATCAAAGCCGCGCAGGTCGATGGCATCCCCACGTGGCGTGTCTATACCGCGATCATTATTCCATCGATGGCGCCGATTTTCCTGTCCGCGTTTATCGTGCTGTCGCACCTCGCAATCAAAAGCTTTGATCTGGTCATCGCGCTCACTGGCGGCGGCCCCGGCTATGCCACCGATCTGCCCGCAACCTACATGTACGCCATGGCGTTTTCGCGCGGCGATATCGGTCAGGCGGCCAGTTCTGCGATGATCATGATGCTGGTCGTGTTTGCGATTGTGGTGCCCTACCTTTATTCCGAATTGAGGTCCAAAGATGGCTGATCTGTCTGTCTCCGCTGCCTCCCCCACGGGGCAAAGCCAAACCGGTAAAATTGCCCTGCGCTGGTCGCTTTATACGCTGCTGTGCCTGTTTGCGCTGTTCTACCTGCTGCCGCTTTTTGTGATGCTCACCACCTCACTGAAAAGCCTTGATGAAATTCGCACAGGGGATCTGATTTCCCTGCCCCGCGAGGTCACGTTCGACGCCTGGCGCACCGCGTGGTCTGGTGCCTGCACCGGTATCCAATGCGAAGGGGTGCGGCCCTATTTCTGGAACTCCGTCCTGATCGCCATTCCGGGCGTGGCCATTTCAACCCTGTTGGGTGCGATGAACGGCTATGTTGTGGCGCAATGGCGGTTTCGCGGGGCCAATATCATCTTTTCGCTGATGCTGTTTGGCTGCTTCATCCCGTTTCAGGTGGTTCTGCTGCCGATGGCGCGGGTGCTGGGCATGATGGGCATTGCCGGTACCATCCCAGGCCTAATCTTTGTGCATGTGATCTATGGCCTGGGCTTTACCACGTTGTTTTTCCGCAATTATTATGTGTCGATCCCGGCGGATCTGACCAAAGCCGCGAAAGTGGACGGCGCGGGTTTCTTTCGCATCTTCTGGTCGATCTTCCTGCCGCTCTCGCTGCCGATCATCGTTGTCACCGTGATCTGGCAGTTCACCCAGATCTGGAATGATTTCCTGTTTGGTGTGTCCTTCAGTCAGGCCGGAACCCAGCCTGTGACGGTCGCGCTGAACAACATCGTCAACTCCACCACCGGCGTCAAAGAATACAACGTTGATATGGCCGCCGCGATCATCGCTGCGCTGCCGACCCTGTTTGTATATGTCGTTGCCGGCAAATATTTCGTCCGCGGTCTGACCGCCGGATCCGTGAAAGGATAATCCCAATGGCAAACATCCTGAAAATTGAACATCTTTTCAAGAACTACGGGTCTGTCGAGATCCTCAAAGACATCAATGTGGAGATTGAGCAGGGCGATTTCCTTGTTCTGGTCGGCCCGTCCGGCTGTGGCAAATCCACCTTGCTCAATTGCATCGCAGGGCTTGAGCCGATCACCGGCGGATCGCTGCACATTGGCGGGCAGGACATGACCGCCGTCAGCCCCAAGGACCGCGACATTGCGATGGTGTTTCAGTCCTACGCGCTCTACCCCACGATGACGGTTGCCAAGAACATCACCTTTGGCATGAAAGTGCGCGGCGTGGATCAAGCGACGCAGGACAAAAAGCTGGCCCATGTGGCGCAGCAATTGCAGATCGAGAACCTGCTCAAACGCAAGCCCGGCCAGCTTTCGGGTGGCCAACGACAAAGGGTCGCGATGGGACGCGCCTTGGTCCGTGATCCCAAGCTGTTCTTGTTTGATGAGCCGCTTTCGAACCTCGACGCCAAACTGCGCGTCGAGATGCGCACAGAGATCAAGCAACTGCACCAACGGCTTGGGGCCTCCATGGTTTATGTGACCCACGACCAGATCGAAGCGATGACGCTGGCCACCAAAATCGTGGTGATGAAAGGCGGCGTGATCCAGCAGATCGGCACCCCGGCAGAGATCTACAATCGCCCCGCCAACCTTTTTGTCGCGGATTTTATGGGCAGCCCAGCGATGAACCTGATCCCGGCCAAGGCCCGCGCCAATGGCAGCGGCACGGACATCCAGATCGCGCAGGATCGCGGCGATCCGATCGTGTTGACCGACACCAAGAACCGCGATCTGCCCGAGGATGTGATCCTTGGCGTGCGCCCCGAAGACATTGGCGATGCAGCGATGCGGTCGGGCGCGCATATGCAGGAGGCCGAGTGCCTGATTGATATTGTGGAACCGGCGGGCGCAGACACCTATGCCGTGATGCAGCTTGGCGGCAAACATGTGACCGCACGGTTGCATTCGGAAACCAACGCCGCCCCCGGCAATGCCCAGCGGCTGGCCTTTGACCTTGGCAAAGTGTCATATTTCGCGCCGGACACCGGGCTGCGGCTGAACTGATTTCCAAAGCGGCGGGCGGGCCACGGCCCGCCTAGCAATCCGCGCTTTGGCACTCCAGCAAAGCCACAATTTCAGAGCAGTTTTCGATCTGCCCGCCGCAACAATCGGCGATCAGGAACTGCACAAGCGCATTCACACTGGCCAGATTGGCCGAGTAATGAATCTCGCGCTGATGCCGGGTCGCGGCCAAGACCCCTGCCCGCTTGAGAATCGACAGATGCCCCGACAGCGTTGATGGCTTTGTCCCCAATTGCCGCGAGATTTCCAGCGCGGGCAAGCCCTTCGGCCCAACCCTGACCAAAAGGCGGAACGCCTCAAGCCGCGTCGGCTGCGCGAGGGCGGCAAAGGCTTCGATGGCGGTGTCTTGCTCCATAATTTGGTAATGCCCGAAATATCGAAGCTTGACAAGGCGGAATGGCTGACCTAGCCCAGAGTCACTTCGGCGTTTGCCGAATTGACAAGGGAAAGGCATACAGATGGCGGGGACTTCGATCACTTCCGAAGTGGACTTTGATGCACCCGGAAAGCACTTCGGCTTTCTGCGCGTTCCCTATTCCGTGCATCGGTCGGCGTATGGCTGGCTCCCTGTTCCTGTCGTGTCGATAAACAATGGAGACGGGCCAACGCTGGTGATCATGGCGGGCAATCATGGCGATGAATACGAAGGCCAGATCGCAGTGTCCAATCTGGCCCGCGACCTTGAGGCCGACGAAATCAAGGGACGGTTGATCTTGCTGCCGATGGTTAACGCCCCTGCGGCCGAGGCTGGTTTGCGGACCTCTCCGATTGATCAAGGAAACCTCAACCGTTCCTTCCCCGGCAATGCCAGTGGCAGCCCTACCGAAATGATCGCGCATTACGTCGAAGAGGTCATATTGCCGATGGCAGATTACGCCGTCGATCTGCATTCAGGAGGCAGTTCCCTGTTTTACCCACCGACCGTGTTTCGCGGTCAAGGGAATACCCCCCAAGAAACCAAGGTATTGATCTGTATGCAAAATGCTTTCGATCTTCCCTATGCGTGGGTCTTTACCAGCGGCGGTGGCCGAGGCAGCACTGCCCGTACCGCCATGGGTGCGGCCAACCGCAAAGGTGTGATCAACATCATGGCCGAATTGGGCGGCGGTGGCGCGGTAACGCCCGACATCTTGCGCCAAACCGAACGGGGATTGCGCCGCATTATGCATGCGCTTGGCATGATGCCTGATTATCAGCCCGATGCCGCAACAGGCACCC
>Ga0316202_10001470_pt1 | contig 18316 bp, 17 predicted proteins | sample 3monrhotite_MG_FD_204934 | JGI IMG/M metagenome (GOLD analysis project Ga0316202, IMG submission 204934) | Microbial mat bacterial communities from mineral coupon in-situ incubated in ocean water Damariscotta River, Maine, United States -... | ecosystem: Environmental > Aquatic > Marine >... | reverse complement strand
CAGCATTCAAATCTACTACAGGATCTTCCGGGGTTGGACAGCCCTGATAGGCTGAAACATTGGCATATGAAGACCATTTGTCTCTGTAATATTCAACATCATAGGGCGATATCAATTCCGCGATAGCAGGTAACGCAAAAAACATGGTTACCAATATAATCGCAAGCTTTTGTAATACAGTATTCATAATACACACTATTTTTAGTAAAAAAATCAGGCAAAAGGGGATTGAGGGACTAAATATTAACCACATCTAACCTTCATCCTGCGGCCTTCTTCGCTTCATATGGCCAAGTTTTACACCGTACTGTTGCTCAGATAAGAGGTCAAGTATAAAGAGTCAGAGCCCTTTAAGAAAACCATCCGGCCTCCCCCTTCGCGCCTGGCCAACTTTGGTTTTTAATTTTCGTTCAACTTTTTCCCGAAAATAATCATTGCCCAACGGCGTACCTGTTTGCCAAGCGGCGCGTATAGACTTTAGTTGGTCCGCATCAATATGTGCCTTGCACAAGCTTTTGTAATTTTCACAACGCGAAACTTTCGTCCTGCCCATCGCCGTATACAGGGGATGCTCAGTCACGATAGTGTTATTCTTTCCCTGCGCATTATACCGATAGCTGCTCCAGCGATAGTAACTCGGCGCATTCACTATATTTGCCCGAACCGGATTCAATTCAATATAACGCATACACGTTAGCAAATATTCCTCATCACTCACCAGCGATGCCTTAAATCGCCCCTCCCAAATACTACCATTCGTACCGTATGTATGATTAATGTAAGGAACGTATTGCCTGCCAACATATTGCATCATCCGACTTATTCCCTGCTTTTCACGCGGCGTGGCTAAAATATGGATGTGATTGGTCATCAACACATAGGCATGAATGTCGCAGTGATATCGCCCAGAGGCCTCCTCCAACCACCCGAGGTAGGCTTGATAATCACCGTCATCAAAAAACACTGGCTCCTGACTATGGCCCCGTTGAACGATATGGGCGGGAACGCCCGGCAAGAAAAATCGTGGCTTACGTGGCATAGGCTTTGCTCTTCCGTGGATTGCCGGCTAGGCTAACAGCAAACAGGGCTTCTTTAAAGAGCTCTGATCCCTTGCCCTTTCTTAGGTGCGCTACCTGAACCAATATCCACCCATAGATTCTGCTGAAGAGCCTTATTTTCTGACCCCATTGATTCCCAATATCAATAAAATTGATCTCTCACAGATGAGAAATACGCAAGTGCTAATGCCACACCAACTGCTATATGCGCTACATCTATCAATGCAGCAGCACCTGCTGTTTCAACAAATATTCCATATAAAGGAGTCACTCCTAGAGTGATAGCATTAAGTAATAAAAAAAAGCATCGCGCAATTTTTCGATAAAAAAACATACCGGAAGCACCAACTATCCACATCACAAACATCGCGACATCAACAATATTATTACCGGAGTATATTGCTCCATAACCAGAATATGACAACACCGACCCTATATTAGGATCAAGATAACCATAAGAATATGGCGAGAACCAATAGGCAGTATAAGCAACCAGTCCAACAATAATCGATATTCTAAACGCTTTAGCCGTCTGCACATTCATTACCTAATCTCGTACCATCAAAAAGATTATTCCAAGCTTTCTAAGGGTAATATCTCTCTTTACTTTCAAAATAGTTTTGTTTGTTTTTCTCTAACCGATATATTTTCAATCCAGACAGCTGCCTCTTATATAAACGTAATTTTACTTTATCGCCCACTTTTCCATAGAAATAAATAGACCTTACAAAACGGTGTTTCTTTCCATTTCTTGTCCGGACAATAATTTCCGTAGTTGGACCAGCCTTATTTATGGAATCTATCCTTTTGGTAATTTTTCCCACCATTATTTTTTCTGTCTTGATTGGCGCATCGAATCTGTTCATGACGATCAATATCACCGCCAAAATAATAGACGGCGCAAACAACACCAATACTATTCTTTTATTTTTATGCTTTATCTGCACATCCCACCAGTCGGTCGATTCAATACATCCTCTATGACATTTCGTATATCAGGAAAAACAAAATCGCCATAATCTTGAGGCCCAGCCCTGTCAGTTCTCGCATCAGCAGAGCCAGGTAAATTATTAAATTGATTTCTTAACTCTCTTAACGCCGCGTCTTGCTGCGCAGGTCGTGGCGGCCGCAAAATGACATTGGGTATTATCCCCTTTATTTCGAGCATTTATTTTTCCAACACCTGTTTAATCTCCCAAACACCTTTTCGATTCTTTTCGATCTCCACAGAAAATTCAGCAACATCCTTCTCTCCAGAAATTTCAAGATTTAGCTCTGCCCTCGCCCAATCACCGCTAAACCTATATTGGGTTCCCCAAAGGAACAATTCAATATATTTAACATCACCTACTCGATACTTAATGACTTCAGTGTTTTTAATAATCCGCTTCGCAGAAGACCAATCTTCAGAATTGACAAAAAATATGTACCCTCCAAGCCATGATACCACGGCAATCATTAATGCCATTCCACCGTACATTAACTTCTTTTTTCTCGTCATTGCTTTAGTTTGCCCCACCATAATAGATCAATAAAAAGAAGAAACGTGGAAAAATGAAACAGCACAAAGTCAAAAATCTTCATGACCGCTTAGTAGAGTACAAGAAGGAGGTGCTGGCGTTTCTATACGACTTTTCGTTGCCCTTTGATAATAACTTAGCTGATCGTGATGTGCGTATGGCCAAAGTGAAGTAAAAGGTTTCAGGCTGCTTTCACTCTGACCAAGGCGCGAAAACGTTTTACCGTATTCGAGGTTATATCTCTACGGCCAAGAAACAGGGACATAATATTTTCAGTGCGTTGAGTGACGCATTTTAAGGCGCTGCACTGACTCCTTCCTCAGCCAAAAGCTAAGATGCTTGGCGGAGGCTGAGTAGTTACGGTTTTCTAATATTATCTTTTTTCTCTATAGCAGAATACATCAACAATAACCCAACTATTCCGCTTACAATTACAGAGACCCAGAAATAAACAGGCTCTTTAGAGACCAATACAACTCTGGAAAAACCGGTTGCAGCTAACCCATGAGTTTGCCCCTTTACAATAGAAACTATGTCATAAATTAAAAGACCCAATCCCCCAAAAAATGTTAGCAGTTTATTAAATTGCATATATGATTTATCCATTACCAATTTATTAGAAGGCAGCACCTACCGCACCAGTCACCTGCCCATTAATACACTTGACGCAGCTTGCGCACCTGCATCTACAGCTACTTGTCCAGCCAAATCACCAACAAGGTTGGGTTGTGCAAAACTAGGAAGTCTTTCTCGCACCCCAAATGCCCCCATCGCACCAGCTGCTCCTCCCTGAGCAAAATTATATCCATTAAAAAATGGGTTGTTTGTTTGATTTGCCAAGTCTGTAGCTGCATTTATCAAAGGTCCACCAGTTATCTCACCAGAAAAAAAGCCAACAGCAACACCCGAGGCTGCTGCAGAAAGACCACCAACAATGGCGCCTGTAATTGCACCAATAGCATTTAAAGCAAGATTTCCATCAGGATCAATAAAGATCTAGGGACACAATATTTAATTATGGGAGCTTTCTGCTCCTGGTTGAAACTGCAGGAGAAATTAAACATTGTGTCTCCAAAATTTTTCGTAGGTGGCGGTGATGCTGCCGTCGGTTTTGACTTCGATGAGGCACCCGGATAGATCGTAGTCATAGTCATAGGTGGTCGTAACATCTTCAATGGTTTCCTCTTTGCGGGTGATACGACCCAGCAGGTCACGGGTAGCGTTTGCCGCGTATTGGATGGTACTGCCGTAAGCGGCTGTTTCGGTGTCCAATTCACCGAAGGTGTTGTAGGTGGTACTGGTTGTGATGCTGCCAAGTGTGGTGCCAGTGAGCAGACCATCGTTGTCGTAGGTGTGGGCAATGGTGTCTGTGCCGACACTGAGGCCGATGACCTGGAAGTCGTTGTTATAGGCGCGACTCACAGTACCGGCTATTGCTCCGTTCCAGACGGTGCTGGTAGGCAGGAAGCCGTCGTAGATGTAGGCAAGGCTGCCACCATCCGGGGCGGTGATGCCGGCCAGTTGACCACTGGTGGCATCATATCCGTAATCGTAGTTGCCACGCGGAATCGTCAAGCTCGTGCGCTGTCCTTAAATTTTGGGGACACAATACTTAACTGTTCCTGCAGTTTCAACCAGAAGCAGAAAACCCCCATAATTAAGTATTGCGTCCCTAAATCTTTTTTTGTCGCCCCTTTATGTCCTTCCCTTTTATTCTTTATTACTCTTTTGATTTTCGAAGTGTAAGGTGGGCAAACCACAGCATCACGCCAATATAAACAATCATTGCCATTACATAGAAAACTGGCATTTCATCATAACTAACATATCTCGGATGCCCACCTTTCGCCCCAAGTGCAATCACCCTCCCGGTGAAAACTGCCCATACAACATGACCTCCAGATAAAATTGAGGCAACTGCCCAGGGAATACGCTCTTTTAAAATTAACATTTTCAATTGTTGCCTGCTTAACGAGCTAACCCAACACCAATATTTGAAATGGTTTGAGTTGCAACTTGATGTGCCACAACTTCTGTATTTGACAAGAGATTTGGAGCAATTCCTCTGTCCCCTAGATTATACGCCCCAAGTAGTGCCGCCGCTGCCGCTTCTGACAAATCAATATTACCACTAAAACATGGATCAGTAATCTGACTCGCAATATTTCCTGCCAAATTTAATAATGCATTGATTGCAGCATTCCCAGATAAAATATTCGCTAAACCACCAATAGCTGCTGCTGCAATATCTCCAGCAGTTGCATTTGAAGGCCTGGGGACACAATACTTAATTATGGGGGTTTTCTGCTCCTGGTTGAAACTGCAGGAACAATTAAGTATTGTGTCCCTAGAATTTTCATATCATTAAGAATAGATTTTATTTTATCCTCACCCCAAACGAGACTCACTGTAAATGGGTTGTCCTGGGAAGCAGTAATAAGCAATCGAAATTCGCGATCTGCAAGAATTTTTCTTATTTCAATGACTGTGCATTTTTCGAGAGTAGCCACATCATTTTCACTAGACTTGCTAAGAACTTCATTAGTATAAAAATAAAGGCTCCGTGGTGGAGCGAACATCTCTTTAATATCTAAACTTTCCCATAATTCTGAGTAATTTATAAATTTCCACTTGTTTTCTTTGTTTGATAAATCCCACCATCCTTGCTCTTTAAATTCAAAGAACTTTAAAGTAAACCATTCCTCTCCATCTATATTAATTTCTTTTCCTGTAATTCGGACATTACCCATATCTGTTTTAAACACAATATCAAGCAAATTCTCGCGGCTAGTCTGAACTGGCATTGCGAGCACATCAGACCAGACACCATTTTCAATAGCGCGAATTAAATTATTTTTATCAGTCATAGTTTGCTTCATATTTGGCTAATTATATTTATTTATGGATTAAAATGTATCGTTTCGTGTTCCCTAGAGCCAGACGAAGGAATTTCAACCCGTGGCCTTCCGTCATCTCCGACTCTAATGCGAACGCCATTAGGACCAACACGGTGGCCACTATCTGGATCTGTTTGAGAATTTCCACCCGTTAACCTATCAAACACATCTTCTGCTGCATCCGACCCACCTGGCAGGTCCGTATTTGTTCTATTGCCAGTGCCTGGCACCGGATTGTTACCTGTTAAGTCATCAGGCAATGGGGGACAACTTTCGCCCTCATCTGAATCACTTTCGTTTGCGGCACATGTATCTGTAAGTAAACACCACAGAGTTATTCCACCTGTATTAGCTGCCCCCGATGCTCTACCAGCATTTCCTATCCCAGCGGCAGCACAAGCCGCTGCATTTACAGGATTGGCGCATGCAGCAGTTGAAACGAGCCCAGATGGATCGCTCCAATATAACGGATTTTGCAATGCATACCCATAAAGATTCGTATCCCCCCCAGCAAAATCTATCGGATCCTTCACCGTCCACCTACCGGTATTGGCATCATAATCCCGCGCACCAAATCGGGTGAGTTCGGTACAATCCGCAGGGTCAGGTCTTGCTTTTTGCCTGCTCCTGAATTATCCGACTAACTCTTGAATAATGAAGGCCAAAGTAGTCTCCAATTTTTTTCATGCTATATCCACCACTTCTGTACGCCATAGCAATGGCTACATCCCTATCAGGATAATGCTGATGATAGTAGCCAAGTGATTTCGGCACCTGTCTTCGTTGCGCCGCAGGAGCTTCACTAACATCAACTCCAGATGAAATCTTACACTGCATTTCATCAACAAATTCATCTGACCCAAGGTAAATCTGGTTTTTCAAATACTGCCAGGGCGAAGGCTGGCGCTTACCTTCTGAAACAAATTCCCTGTATCTCTCAATAGCCCTTCTTTTATTCTTTGCGAACCCTGATAACAACCAGTTCGTATGCAACCAACTGGGAGCAACAACCAGTCCAGCAGTTGCCCGGTAGCTACTCCAGGGCCAGTCTTTTGCTGCACGAACCATCTCCGCCCTGACAGGATTAAGAACAATATATCGCGCAAGCTCTAGAAGGTAGCTTTCTTTCTGAACAAGAATGCCCTTATAGCGCCCCTGAAACACATGCCCAACCCGGCAGTGGTTACGATTAAATGCTTGTGTATACACCCCGTTAAGCTGACGCATTCCCTGAGACAGATTTGCATCGGGTGTTTCAATGAGAAGATGATAATGATTGCTCATCAGGCAATAGGCATGCACTACCCAGTTAAAGCGCTCACAAACATGTGCTAAAACATTATTGAAACAAATCCTGTCACACTCATCCCAATAGATATCCTCACACCCATCCCCACGTGAGGTGACATGATACAACGCACCGGAGAATTCTATTCGTAGTGGCCTTGCCATAAATCAACCATAGCACAAGAAAAGCACAAAACAAGACCTGACCCCTTCTTTACTTCTTTACATGATCCCTTCTTTACACTGGTTGACCTACCTTTCCGGAGCGGGATTCACACCCGCTGGAATTATCGACCTTGCTCGGCCGCACACCCCTTTTACTTTATACTCCTTATTTCTCAATATACTCAAAATGAGAAAAACAACATGCCATCTCTACACCAACAGAGGGTTCGATGTATAAAACCTTCTGTCCTGATTGTTGATCAAAATCAGGGGGGTTTATACCTAATAGCTGACAACTCCGTATAAAATAATCTGACTCGCTTCTCGCATCGAATAACAGCATATCCAAGATGACATTTTGAATCCTCATCTCTGAAAGAAAAAACTTTTTTACCTCATAAAAGCGCAAAATCGCATTTCTTCCCTCGTCAGGAAAATGGAGCGTTATTTCAGCAATTCTGCTAAAGCGATCTATACGTACACCCAAAATTTCCCAATCATGAAGATCAGGAAGCTGGTCTTTTTTAGTATTAGAATCTGAAATCATTGCATCAACCTATAAAAAATCACTTAATCATTTCGGAACAGATGACACTGGAACACCTGGCCCTCTACCATCGTCGTCCCAATTATGTGAGTGTGGCGATCCTTGCCCATGATCATGACCGTAATCTATATCAACGGCTGGGGTACCATCTGGACCATATAACCGATCCTGCTTCCCATGAGGATGCTCTACCCACGTACCTGGATCGCCATGATACGGATTACCGCGTTGCGATTGACCCGAATCATCTTCAGAAGGACACTGCTGTGGTTCGTCATTTTCGGATGCATCCTCGTTCCTCACACCATCAGGAATATCACACATCCCCATAAGTCGGCATATAGCAACAGCCCCTGCTACACAGGCAGCGAAAGAACGTGAGCAAAAAACAACTAGACCGCCAGCCGCTGCTGGCAATGCAGCAGATAACCCATATGGGTCTATATAACTATTTGGATTCCCGCCCACATAGCCATATAAATTCGCATCCCCACCCCGGAATCGAATCAGGTCTTTCACCGTCCATCGCCCCGTCTGCGCATCATAATCCCGCGCACCAAACCGTGTGAGCTGGGTGTGCTGGTCGTAGATACCACCCGCAAAACCAAACGGTTGAAAGCCGGGATTGGTGTCAGTGGTGATGTTACCCCAGACATCATAGTCTATTCGCTGGATGATACTGCCATCAGCGATATCAACAATGAGCCTTGGGCTGCCGAGGTGGTCGCTGATAATGCGGTAGGTGTTGCCACCTTTGACCATGTAATCCGGTACATTCGATTTTGAGCCGTAGACAAACCTTGATACGACAGCACCGCTACCATCCAGCTCGGCGATGGGATTGAGCTGATCCTGATACAGGAAGCCCTGAGTGAGTATACCGTCAACTTTTTTGCCAATCCTCCGGTTTTGACCATCAATGATGTAATCGATGGTCATACCACCCGGCAAGCTGACCTGCATGAGATTGCCCAGTACGTCATAACTGTAGTGAGTCGTTAAGCCGGTGTCGGTCTTACTGTCGAGTTCGCCGTTGGCGGTGTAGGTGTAACTGGCAGTACCCCAGGTTTGCAGGCGGTCCTGTTCGTCATAGGTGCCCTCTGTACGATTGCCGTTAGCATCATAACCGTAGGTGGCCGTTGTTGCGCCATCGGTTTTGACTTCTGTGAGTCGTCCTGTGAGGTCGTAGTTATAGTCGTAAGTGGTGGTGGTACCTTCGATGGTTTCCTGTTTGCTGCTGATACGACCCAGCAGGTCACGAGTATAGCTTGCCGCGTATTGTGTGGTGCTGTCATAAATGGCCGTTTCAGTGTCCAGTTCTCCGAAGGTGTTGTAGGTACTGCTGGTACTGGCACTGCCGAGTGTCGTGCCGGTAAGCAGGCCGTTTTGTACATCACGGCTGAGCGTGAGCGCTCCGACATTGATGAGCAGGCCGTCGTTGTCATAGGTGTGGGTAATGGTATCTGTGCCGACACTGCGGCCGATGACCTGGAAGTCATTGTTGTAACTGCGACTCACAGTACCGGCTATTACCCCGCTCCAAGTGGTGCTGATGGGCAGGAAGCCGTCGTAGATGTAGGCAAGGCTGCCGCCATCCGGAGCGGTGATGCTGTTCAGCTGGCCACTGGTGACGTCATACCCGTAGGCATAATTACCACGAGGGATCGTCAAGGTCGTGCGCTGTCCCTTAGTTGGATGATAGTCAAGTGTGACCACTTGTCCGTCGGGGCGAGTGACGCGGGTGAGTTGCTTGTCCCGGTTATAGACATAATGGGTGGCCGGTGTGGCGACATCAACGACCGTGGGCGGTGTGTAGATGTCTGCCTGGTCTCCGGCAGTGTAATCGAAAATATGCGCCATGCGCCCCGGTGGGGTAAGGCTGGTGAGGTTGTCGTTGGGGTCGTAGGTGAAGTTGATTTCACGGCTATCGGGCATGACCTGACGTGTGGTACGGCCCAGCAGGTCACGGTCAAAGGTGGTGATGCGGCCCAGAGGGTCGGTGAGAGTGTAGAGATAACCGTTGCCGTCGTAGGTCAGTTGTACGTTGCGCGTTTCTGCGCCAGTGCCGGTGGTGATGTCACTGAGGCGGCCGCGGGTGTCGTAGGCGTAGTTAATTGCCGCTAATCCCTCTGCCTGCATTGAGGTCACTTTACCTTGCGCGTTGAGCACATGGGTCAGCATTCTGCTTTCCGGTGTGGTGACGGTAGTGGTTTGTGTGGCTGTGTCATAACGACTCACCGTGCTCTTGCCGTTAAGGGTAACGATTTTGGTAAGGCTGGTGTGACTCAGAAGATCAGTTGGGTCTGCCAGTATGGCTTGGCTATCCGCTGAAACGATGCGGCTAAGACCACTAGGTAAGGTGACCGTGGCGCGTTCCGGGATCGGGCTTTGCATGCCGAAGCGGAAGTCCGGACCTTCGGTGACGGTGCTGACGGTGCCGTCGGCGGACGTGATGGCGGTAACGCCATCGTTGATGTTGAAATCCTTGATGGTGACGCTGCCGTCTCGGGCGGTGTTGGTGAGGCGACGGGTACCATCAGGGAAATGTTCTGCCTGAAAGAGGCTGGTGCGACCTTCGCCGCTGGTCAGATCCACGGTGTAGCCATTAATCAGCTCGGTGCGATTGAGCAGCCAGCCGCCACCAATGGGGTTTTCATCTTGCAGCAAGCGGCCGTCGGTGTCGAAGGTGTAGATGGAAAGATTACCATTGCGATCGGTAAAATCGGTCATCAGTCCGCCCGGGGTATAGGTCATTTGGTATTGCTCACCGGTGGGGACAGTGACGGAATCAAGATAACCGTTGGCATCCAGCGTCAGAGTGGTGCGCTGGCCATCGGAGGCGACGATGGCGGTGGGCACTTCACCGCTGCGTTCGATGCGGGTGATATCACCATCGATGTCTTCGATTTCGTTGAGGCGACCTTGGGTGTCGTAGCGAAACTGGTAGATCACGGCACTGGTCGTGGTGTCGAGGGTACGCAGGTGGCGGCCATTAACATCAAAATGGAATAGCTGATTGCCGCTGACGGAAGGAATCAGGTGATCATTTGCGTCCACGCTTGGCAGTGCGGGCCCCACTTTGCGGATGCGGTGGTTCACGGTGTCAGCAATATAGAGATTGCCCTCAAGATCCACGGCCACGCCATCGGCTGTGGTTAATTGGGCTTTGTCGGCGGGGCCGCGGTCGCCTGAAAAACCATAAGCACCCGTACCCGCTACGGTGCTGATAATGCCGTTCGGGGCAACATGTCGGATACGTCTATTCTCTCTGTCGGCAATGTAAAGGCTGCCATCGGGGCTGACAACAACACCGGAGGGAAAATTAAGTTGCGCTTGGTCAGCGGGACCCCCGTCTCCAGGATAGCCGCGCAGTCCCGTGCCTGCCACCGTGGTAATAATGCCATCCCGGGCGACACGGCGGATACGCTGCCCGCCAAAGTCCGCAATGTAGAGAGTGCCATCGCGGTCAACGGTGACAGCAGAGGGCCGGTCCACCGCGGCCTGTTCGGCAGGTCCTCCATCACCATTGCTATTTGACAGTCCCGTGCCCACCACCGTGGAGATCATACCGTCCAGGGCAATGCATCGAACGCGGTGGTTGGCCCAATCCGCAATGTAGAGACTGCCGTCGGGGCCGACAGCAACATCCCAAGGGACGAACAACTGCGCCTGAATGGCAGGGCCATGGTCACCAGAATAGCCCGACACGCCCGTACCCGCTATCGTGGTGATGATACCGTCTGGCGACACGCGGCGAATGCGGTTATTGCCGCGGTCTGCAATGTAAAGGCTGCCATCAGGACCGAAAGCGATGCCTCTGGGCTAAAATCTGGGGACACAATACTTAATTGCTCCTGCAGTTTCAACCAGGAGCAGAAAGCCCTCATAGTTAAGTATTGTGTCCCCAGATTTTCTTTCTCTAATATAAAAGGACTATTAATACAAAGGGTTATGCTTAAGGAAGTGCCATTCGGTAGCGTCCCCTTTATTGAAAGGGCAAAGTGAATCAATGACTTACCGCTTAACTTAATGACATTGGCTCTGACCCCTTATCCAACACCTGACCCTATTGTTGTGCTTTTGTTGCTTCGATAAGCTCTAACAAATCATGCAACCACTTGTTATATTTATCATCCTCTGGAGTTAATTCGAGAGAATGTCTTGCATCAATTAAGGCTTTATTGTGTTCATTCATTTTAGCGAATAATTTGCTTCGACCATAAAATAACTCAGAATTATTTTGGTTAATATTTATTGCGCGATTATAATCAAACAATGATTTATCATACTCACCAATTTCATAATAAGTAAAAGCTCTATTATTATAGGCCTCAACATCGAAGCCATTTAAAGTTATCGCTTTAGTAAAATCTTTAATTGCCAGATCATTTTTTCCAAGCTCCCCATAACAATATCCGCGCCCCTTATATGCATTCAGATAATCAATATTAAGATCAATTGTTCGATCAAAATCTAATACCGCTTTATTGCATTTACTTAAATTGACAAGCAACTCAGCTCGAAAATAGTAAAGGTCTGGATCAGCGACTTCAACACTTATTGCTTTATTATATAATTCCAGTGCTGCATTGTTATTCTTATTCATAATAAATATTTTTGCCAGACCAGATATTGCATGTGAATTATTTTGATCCAATTGCATCGCTAAACGAAAATCACCCTCTGCTTCCCTCTTATTTGACATTGCTAAATAGGACCAACCACGGTTTACAATAGCGTCAACATATTCATCATTCAAATTTATTGCAGCACTGTAATCATTTATTGCTTTGTTATATTTATTCAACTCATACCAAACAATCCCTCGATAAAAATATGCTTCATGGTATGCTGGTGAGAGCTCTATAATCTTGCTGTAGTCATTTATTGCTTGATGCAATTCCCCTATTTCCGCAAAAGAATGCCCCCTATAGAGGTAAACCATAACATTTGTATTATCCTTATCTATCTCCTCTGAAAAAAAAGAAATAGCACTAGAAAAGTCCGTATTGTTGTACATGCTTATACCCTTCTGAAGGGAATCTGGTGAAGCATCTCGAGTATCTACACCCCCACATGCAAATAATAAGTAAAGAATCAATACACACACTAATCGCATTCGCATTACCAACGAATAGTAATTATTGGGAAATAAGTAGGCCGTTGCTCTGCAGGCAGTGCAGCGTTATCACTTGCTACCGCACAAAAATAGGCTGGTATCATTGATGGAACATTCGCAAGCAAATCAGGTATCCCAGCATCTGTCATGCTCTCAACCCAAGAATCATGTATTTCGCCAAACGTATACCCGCTCGCAACATTATTTTCAATAAATGATCCAACAGCCCCACCAGGGGTTACTATTGTATTCGGCCTACCAACGCTATGAGTTCCATCCGCAGTATGCCATCTTTCTAGCCCGATTGGGTCTATGTAATTGACAGGATCACTTACCACATACCCATACAGATTCGTATCCCCACCCCGGAATCGAATAGGATCCTTCGCCGTCCATCGCCCCGTCTGCGCATCATAATCCCTCGCCCCAAACCGTGTGAGCTGGGTGTGCTGATCATAAATACCACCGGCAAAACCAAACGGCTGGAACCCAGGACTGGTATCGGTAGTGATGCTACCCCAAACATCATAGTCCATGCGCTGGGCAATGCTGCCATCGGCGATATCGACGATGAGCCTCGGGCTGCCCAGGTGGTCAGAGATAATGCGGTAGGTGTTTCCTCCCTTGATCATGTAATCCGGCACATTGGCTTTTGAGCCATAGACAAATCTGGCGATGATGGCTCCGCTGCCATCCAGCTCGGCGATGGGATTAAGCTGATCCTGATACAGGAAGCCTTGCGTAAGTACGCCGTCAATCTTTTTGCCGATTCTCCGGTCTTGGCCGTCGATGAGATAATCAATGGTCAGGCCGCCGGGCAGTTCGACTTGCATGAGGTTGCCCAGTACGTCGTAGCTGTAGTTGGTCGTGAGACCAATGTCTGTTTTGGATTGTAGCTCACCATTATCGGTATAACTGTAACTGGCTGTTCCCCAGGTGAGTAGGCGATCCTGTTCATCGTACGTGCCTTCGCTACGGTTGCCGTTGGTATCGTAGCCGTAGGTGGCGGTTATGCTACCATCGGTTTTGACTTCAATGAGTCGCCCGGATAGATCGTAGTCGTAGTCGTATGTTGCTGTATTGCTTTCTGTTGTTTCCTGTTTGCTAGTGATGCGACCCAACAAGTCACGGGTATAGTTTGCCGCGTATTGGGTGATACTGCCGTAAGCAGCTACTTCGGTGTCCAGTTCTCCGAAGGTATTATAGGTAGTGCTGGTTGTGGCACTGCCTAATGTTGTGCCGGTGAGCAGGCCGTTTTGTACATCACGGCTGAGCGTGAGCGCTCCGGCGCCCGTGAGCAAGCCGTCATTATCGTAGGTGTGGGCAATACTGTCTGTACCCACGCTGAGGCCCGTTACCTGGAAATCGTTGTTGTAGCTGCGACTCACGGCACCGGCTATTGCCCCGCTCCAGGTCGTACTGATGGGCAGGAAGCCGTCGTAGGTGTAGGCAAGGCTGCCACCGTCCGGGGCGGTGATGCTGTTCAGTTGGCCACTACTGGCATCATATCCATAAGCGTAGTTACCACGTGGAATCGTCAAGGTAGTGCGCTGTCCCTTAGCTGGATGATAGTCAAGTGTGACCACTTGTCCGTCAGGGCGCGTGACTCGGGTGAGTTGCTTGTCTCGGTTATAGGCGTAATGGGTAGCGGGTGTGGCCACATCAACGACAGTGGGCGGCGTGTAGACGTCTGTCTGATCACTGGCTGTGTAATCGAAGATATGCGCGGTGCGCCCCGGTTGTTTGCTATCCGGTGGTTGACCTACCTTGCCGGAGCGGGGTTCTCACCCGCTGGAATTATCGACCTTGCTCGGCCGCACACCCCTTTGATTCTTTTCTATCGGGCTCTATATCTAATTGCTAAAATCGAAAAAATTACGACAACACCGAACCATAATAATATTTCATCTCTAACGTGCTTTTTAGCAATAGAATTCATAGTAACTAAAGAGGTATGTAATACAGTGATTTGATCATTGCGGTTACGCAATTCATTTATGATCAAACTCTTATTATTATCATTAAGTAATTTAGAAATTTTTTTAATTATAACATCCTCCCCCGGCTTTGATGCCTGGATTACTATTTCACTTCTGGAATGTGCGAAATATTGACCTGCAGTGTAAACCATGGAGATAACACACCATATCAATCCTGTATTAATCAGAATTTTCAACAAATTAGACTGTGAATTCATAGCATGCCTTTATAGTTTTCTAAGGTGCGGGAACTAATAATAGTACGGCACAAGCACCGGCTCTCATCATACCAGGACCAATGTCACCCAAAGACATTGGAATTCCAGCCGCAGCACTCTCTCTAAGGCCATCTATCAGATCACCTCTAATATCATTTAACCCTTCTAATCGCCTGATATTGCTGCTTGGGCATTGAGCAATCTCATCATTGACTCGATCAAGCTGGTCCCTTAACAGCTCAGTACTTTCATCAGTTAATTGATCTAAAGTATTTTCTAGAGAATTAACGGAATAAACCGCGTTTATTGCTTCACAGACCAAAAATGAAACTGCCGCCAAACCCGAGGAATCAATAAAATTAACCGGATCGCTCGCCACATAGCCATATAAATTCGCATCCCCGCCCCGGAATCGAATGGGGTCTTTCGCCATCCATCTTCCCGTCTGCGCATCATAATCCCGCGCCCCAAACCGTGTGAGTTGGGTGTGCTGGTCATAGATGCCACCGGCAAACCCAAACGGCTGAAAGCCAGGGTTGGTGTCAGCGGTGATGTTGCCCCAGACATCATAGTCTATTCGTTGAGCGATGCTGCCATCGGCGATATCGACGATAAGTCTTGGACTGCCCAGGTGGTCAGAGATAATGCGATAGGCGTTGCCTCCCTTGACCATGTAATCCGGTACATTCGGTTTTGAGCCATAAACAAACCTTGATACGACGGTACCGCTGCCATCCAGCTCGGCGATGGGATTAAGTTGATCCTGATACGGGAAGCCTTGGATGAGGATGCCGTTGATTTTTTTGCCTATTCTCCGGTTTTGACCATCAATGATGTAGTCGATGGTCATGCCACCGGGCAGATCGACTTGCAGGAGGTTGCCCAGTATGTCGTAGCTGTAGCTGGTGCTCTGACCGGTGTCGGTCTTGTTTTTGAGTTCACCATTGGCGGTGTAGGCATAGCTGGCCGTTCCCCAGGTGAGCAGACGATCCTGTTCATCGTACGTGCCTTCGGTGCGATTGCCGTTGGTATCATAATCATAGGTGGCAGTTGTTGTGCCATCGGTTTTGACTTCGATAAGCCGCCCGGAAAGATCGTAGGAGTAGTCATAGCTCACCATAGCACCTGCAATTGTTTCCTGTTTAGTGGTAATACGACCCAACGAATCACGAATATAGCTTGCAGCATATTGGGTGGTACTGCCGTAAGCAGCTACTTCGGTATCCAGTTCTCCGAAAGTATTATAGGTAGTATTGGTTATGGCACTGCCTAATGTTGTGCCGGTGAGCAGGCCGTTTTGTACATCACGACTGAGCATGAGCACTCCGGCGCCCGTGAGCAGGCCATCATTGTCGTAAGTGTGGGCAATACTGTCTGTACCCACACTGAGGCCCGTTACCTGAAAGTCGTTGTTGTAGCTGCGACTCACGGTACCGGCTATTGCCCCGCTCCAGGTGGTACTGATGGGCAGGAAGCCGTCGTAGGTGTAGGCAAGGCTGCCGCCGTCCGGGGCGGTGATGCTGTTCAGTTGACCACTGGTGGCGTCATATCCGTAATCGTAGTTACCACGCGGAATCGTCAAGGTAGTGCGCTGTCCTTTATCGGGATGATAGTTAAGTGTGACCACTTGTCCATCGGGGCGCGTGACGCGGGTGAGTTGCTTGTCTCGGTTATAGGCGTAATGGGTAGCGGGTGTGGCCACATCAACGACAGTGGGCGGCGTGTAGACGTCTGTCTGATCACTGGCTGTGTAATCGAAGATATGCGCGGTGCGCCCCGGTGGGGTGAGACTGGTGAGGTTGCCGTTGGGGTCGTAGGTGAAGTTGATTTCACGGCTATCGGGCATGACTTGGCGTGTGGTGCGGCCCAGCAGATCACGGTCAAAGGTGGTCACACGACCTTGCGGGTCGGTGAGGGTGTCGAGGTAACCGTTAGCGTCGTAGGTCAGTTGTACGTTACGGGTATCAACACCGATGCCCACATCTATGTCACTGAGGCGGCCACGAATATCGTAGTTATAACTTATCTCGGCCAATCCCTCGGCCTGCATTAAAATCACTTTGCCTTGCGCATTGAGTACACGGGTCAGGGTTCTATTTTCCGGCGTGGTCAGGGTGCTGGTTTGCGTTGCCGTGTCATAACTACTAACCGTTGACTTACCGTTAACTGTGACGGTTTCCGTAAGGCTTGTGTGGCTGAACAAGTCAGTGGCATCGTCCAAGACAGCCTGGTGATCCCTGATCACTGAATGATTCAGACCACCCGGCGTGACCACAGAACTTTTTTGTGAGACAGGGCTTTGCATGCCAAAGCGCGGGTCGGGGCCTTCGGTCACGATACTGACAGTGCCATCGGATGCCGTGGTGGTGGTGACTGCATTTTTGTAATCAATGGTGGTAATGCTGCCATCCCGGGCAGTATTGGTATGGCGGCGTGTGCCATCAGGTAGGCGTTCTACCTGGAAGGTACTGATGCGGTTTTCACCGCTGGCCATATCCACAGCATAGCCGTTGGCTAACTCTGTGCGATCTAGCAACCAGCCTCCGCCGATGGGATTTTCGTCTTGCCGTAAACGTCCACTGGCATCGAAAGTGTAGGTGGAGAGATTCCCATTGCGATCCGTGAAGCGGGTCATCAAGCCATCCGCTGTGTATTCCATTAAATACTGTTCACCTGAAGGATCGGTGACTGAATCCAGGTAACCGTTAGTATCCAGCGTCAGTGCTGTGCGTTGCCCATCGGGGGCGACAATAGCTGTGGGTATAGCACCACTGCGTTCGATGCGAGTGATGTTGCCATCAACGTCTTCGATTTCACTCAAGAGACCGTCGGTGTCGTAACGGAATTGGTAAATTACTGCTCCAGTGGTGGTATCGAGAGTGCGCAAGTGACGGCCGCTGGTGTCAAAAAGAAACAACTGGTTGCCGGTGGCGGAGGGGATCAGGTATTCATTATACCCCACGCCAGGAAGTGCCAGATCGACTCGGCGGATGTTGTTATCTCCCACACTCGCAATATAGAAACTGCCATCGGGGCTGAAGGCTACACTGTTGGGAGCAGACACCCTAGCCTGGCCAGCAGGGCCGCCGTCGCCGACTCTGGGACCTGCACCCGTACTACCTGCCACGGTGATAATAATACCATCCAGAGTAATATGACGGATGCGGTGATTTCCGGAGTCCGCAATGTAGAGGCTACCATCGGGGCCGAAGGCTACACCAGTAGGGTAGTCCACCGCAGCCTGATCAGCAGGGCCACCGTCGCCGAAGTAATCACCATTTACTGACCCAAGTCCCCCCGTCACGGTAGTAATAATGCCGTCCGGGGTGACACGACGGATGCGGTGATTTCCGGAGTCCGCAATGTAGAGGCTGCCATCGGGGGCAAAGGCTACGCCGGTAGGGTGGGACAACTCAGCCTGGTCAGCGGGGCCACCGTCGCCAGAATAACCACCTCCCCAGTCCAGAGGCGGACTCGTACCCACCACGGTGGTAATAATGCCATCCGGGGTAACGCGGCGGATGCG
>Ga0316202_10001466_pt1 | contig 18352 bp, 4 predicted proteins | sample 3monrhotite_MG_FD_204934 | JGI IMG/M metagenome (GOLD analysis project Ga0316202, IMG submission 204934) | Microbial mat bacterial communities from mineral coupon in-situ incubated in ocean water Damariscotta River, Maine, United States -... | ecosystem: Environmental > Aquatic > Marine >... | reverse complement strand
GCGATCCGAGGCAGGACCGTTCCCTGCAAAGGAGTACTGTCCGCCGACGTTTCCGGCGTCCCAAACAGGATCCCGCTGCAGAAACCTCCCCGCCTCCGGGTCATAGAACCGGTTCCTGAAGTAGTAGAGTCCCGTCTCGGAGTCGAAGCGCCGCCCCTGGAACCCATAGGGATTTCCAACCGCCGAAGCCCCAGCCAGCGCCTTAATCTCGTCATAGGTCTTGCCGAAGTCGTCGAAGAAGCGCTGCTCGACCACCGCACCCGCAGCGTCCGTGACGGACACCACGTCAGCGCGAGCGTTCTGGTGCGTGTAGAGCACGCCCGGCCCAAACGGGTGGGCTGCCTCGCGCCGCAACTGCACCGGCTCGTCTATGTAGACGGGCGAGTAGACGTAGGTCAACTCGCTCGCTCCAGCACCTGACTGGTCCTCGCAGACCTGCCAGCCGTCATAGAAGAAGCGGGTCTCCTTCTCGACGACCCCGGGCTGAGTCGCGGAGTAGACGACCTTGACGGAGCGCCGGTTGTCGCAGTGGTAGAGGTAGTCCGCGATCGGGACCCCGTCCGTCGCGCGAGCGACCTGCGTCAGGCGGTTCTTGTAGTCGTAGACGTAGGTCCGGGTCCCGTCGCCGAGCAGGTTCCCGTTCCGGCTGTGGCTCCGCGCGACACCACCCTTGGTCGTGTACTGATTGACCTGGTTGACGGCATAGTCCTCGGTGGTCGTCCCGGAGCCCGTCGTCTCGTTGACCTTGCGGCGATTGCCTACGCCATCCAGCGTGTAGCCGAGCTGTTGCGTTGCGCGCGGAGTCGCCCCAGCCAGCCCGTTCGCATCTAGAGCCGTCGAGACCACGCGATACATGGAGTCGTAGCTGTAGCTGTCCGTCAGCCCGAAGTCGTCGTTGCGCTTCTCTGACGTCCGGACACTCGCCCGGTTGTAGCCATACTCGCGGTCCACCACTGCTGAAGCGCCACCCGGCGCAAGCACGCGCAACCGCGTGATCCGCTGAACCGCGTCGTAACCGAGGTCCGCGTTCTCAGCGTCATTCAGGAACGTGAGCTTGGTCCCGTTGGCGTTCAGCCGCCGCAGCTCACGCAGCCCTGGCCCGATCCAATCCGTAGCCGCGATCTGCGTCACCGTTCCCGTGGCGTCGTTGATCGTCTTCACGCGGTCGATCGCGTCAAAGGTGTTCCGAATCACTCGTCCACCGGGATACGTGCATTGCAGCCGCTTGCTGTCCCCCGTGAACACGTTGCTCACGGCCTGCCCGTTCTGGCGCTCCTCAATCAGCCGCGAGAGCGAGTCATAGACCTTCTCCGCCGTCTGGACCGTCGTGAGGCTGCCGTTGTCGTCCGTGCAGCGGGTCAGGCGCGAGAGCCCGTCGTATTCGAAGGTCTCTGTCGTGGTGCCGCCCACGCCCGCCGCCCGCGCGACCGAGGTCGCCGTCATGCGGTTCAGCGCGTCGAAGCTCTTGGTGACCACGGTTCCGTTGGGGTCGGTGACTTGGCGCACGTTGCTGTCCCGGTCGAACACGTAGTCGAAGCGCTCACGCCGACCCCCCGTGTCCGCCTGGTCGATCGCGTAGATATGGGTGATCCGGCGGTCCAGCGCGTCGTAACGGTTCCGAGTCCGGTTCCCGTTGTCGTCCACGATCCCAGTCAGCCGCGAGTTGCCATCGAACTCATAGCTGAGGCTGATCTGCCCGTCCGGGTTGAAGGGATTGCTGGTATCCAGCGCCCCCGCTCCGGTCCCACCGACGCGCAGGTCGCACACCTGCCGAATCATGCGACTCAACCCGTCGTAGACGTAGGTCTTGCTGTTTCCAGGCCCGTTGATTTGCCCCGGGAACACGCCCAGCGGGTCCGCCGTGACCGGCCCCTCGGGGTCCTGCTGCCGCACCAGGTTGTCCCGGCTGTCGTAAGCGAAGTAGCTGGTCTGCCCCGCGTTGTCCGTAGCTCGCACCAGGCGGTCGAGTTGATCGTAGACATAGCGAGTGGTGAAGACCTCTGCCGGGACAAGACCTTCGGGGCTAGTCTCCACGGAGGTTGACGAAATCGCGTTGCTGTTTCGGTCATAGGCCGTGAGCGATCGATTCCCAAGTGCGTCTATCGACTCGATTGGGCGGCTGACGCCGTCGTAGACCGTCTCGCTGACCTCGCCGTCGTCCTCGATCATGAACACAGGCCGACTCAGCGAGTCGAACTCGACGACTGTTTGGGCCCACCCGTCGCTATCGCCGTCGAGGAGCTGCGGGGGTCGAGCGGTCGCAAAGCCTGAACTCACAAAGAGCCTTCGTCGAGAAAGAACAGCCCGATTCAACTCGTCATGAACAACCTCCGCGTCCGATAGCAGCACATTCGGTGTTCCAGGCTGACCTGCTGGGTGCCCAAAGGCCTGAATCCGGACTAGATTGCCGGCGACGTCGTATTGCGAGACAGACCGATTCCCAAGGGCGTCGGTTGCAGACAGGAGTCTATCGAACCCGTCATAGGCCAAAGCCGTAGACTCTGGCTGAGCGTCTCCGTCGTTGTCCTCAGCGTCCGTCAGCCGAACAGGGTTTCCGTTCAGATCGTAGTCGCGTTGAGTTGTGCTGGCCTCTGGCGTCCCGAATCCTCGAGTAATAGTGAAGGGGAAGTCACGCTCGTCGAAGATCACGCGCACCCGGTTTCCTTCGGGCAGCGTGACTTCAGTCAGATTTTGGTTCGCGTCGTAGCGATACTGGGTAGTTAGCGTAGTCGAGGCGTTGAGTTCGACGCTGCTGGAAACGACGTCGTTGAGAATGTCGAAAACTCGCGTTTGCTCGACGAAGGCTCCGACCCCGGTTGTGTTGCCATCGCGATTCTCCACCTCGGTCCGAGTCACGCGGCCATTGTGGTCGCGAGTCATGCGTGTGAGGTAGGCGAACGGAGTAGTCCTGATTGGGAGTTCCCCTTGGAAGATTGCCTCCGCAACATTCGCGCCTCGCTTTACGACAATCGTCTCGTTGAGCGCCGTCACCTCGAAGTGGGTCTCGATTCCCCTTGGGTTTCGACTCAAGACGACGTTTCCTACCGTGTCGTAGCGGACCTCGGAGCGCAATGCTGCGGGGGGTGTCGTCGTGGTCCGTCTTGGAGAGCCTTCGGCGTCCACGGTAAGAGCCTGGAGGTAGCCCGTAGTGCTCGCGCCAGTGACGTCCGTGTAAGGCGAGAACACGGTGATTCCGTCCCCGTCCGGGTCGTTCTCGAGATGGTACTCCGTCCTCGTGACGTTCCCCTCTGGGTCGATTGCGGCCGTGAGCTGCCCAGAGTCATTCCACTGGGACTGCGAAACGACCTCTTGCGTGGCGGACATGAGTCGCTGCGACAAGGGGCCGCCAGCGTGGAGCGTGACCGTTGGTGCTTCTGAACGAACAGGGTTGCCTGCACTCTGATCGGTACGACCGTCGTCATTGAGGTCCCCCAGGCCGCGAGGGACCGCTGAGAGGTCAATCTCGAATTCGATCGCTTGCTCGACCGGGTCCGTATGCTCTTGGTAGTCGTAGAAGACACGGGATGTGTAGCGAGCCGCCGAGACCGTACCGATCGGTGCGACGTATCCTTGGGCGTTCCCTCGAGGATCGGTCATGGACGCGATCCGGTTGTATAGGGGCTCGTAAGTGAAGGTCGTTACGAGATCTTCGCCGCCGCCTCGGGGGCCTGCGATCCGACGCACCGCCAGCAAGTTTCCCGCGCCGAGGCGCCCCCCCCCTTGGTATGTGAACTCAACCCGATTTTGTTCATTGTAGGTGACAGATAGTCGTTGCCCGTCGCTGTTGAACGTCCTTACCTCCTCGAAGAACGCTGGGTCACCAGGGCGGAGGCCGCGAGTGAACTCACGCTTCGCGATCGCAAAGGTCAGTTCATTGAAGTCGTATTCAGTCACATTCGAGCTACGGTCGGTGTGAGTTACACGCAGGCGAGCCAGGGCAAGGTTGCCAGCTGGGGCCGCCTGATTTAGTTCCTGGTAAGCCAGAGCCATTTCGCCCCCTGCTAGCACACCGCTGGCATTGGTGCCGCCTCGGGTGCGCCTTACGACTCGATCGAAGCTAGCGAGTGACGGATCTGTTCCGTAGGTCCACTCGAAGGCCGGAGGGCCTCCAGCAGCTACTTCTTCGGGCAGAGTGCGAGACAGGATGTTGTGATTCAGTCGTTCGTCCGCGAATCCAGAACTGTAGGTGTATCGCTCGCTCCGGCCATTGGGGAAGTCGTTGCCTGTTGAGGTCCCAACGACTATCGGAGACCTCACCTCTACAAGATCCCCGAGTTGGTCATAGGTATAGACGACCTCGCGCCCTGCAAAGTCTCGAAGTCGCCGAATGCGCACAAACTGGTCTGGAGCGACCTCCCACTCCAAAGTGTATTCTCGTCCGTAGACGTCGATCACGGTGTCCAGGAGTCCGAGGCGGTTGTAGTCGAAGAGCATCCGGTTGCCATGGCGGTCTTCAAGAGCTCTGAGTCGCCCTGAAGCAAAAAAGTAGCGCTTCATGCCATTCGGCGATCGAAGGACCCAACCACCTTCGTCAAGGCGGCGGAGCACCATGAAGTAACCGGCCGGAGCCTGGTAGGTGCCCTGACCCGTGGAGATCCAGCGATCTACGTGCCCAAATCCCGTTTCTCTGACGACGTCGCCATTGGCGTCCGCGTAGAGTGCCTCGTGGTAGTTGTGACTCCAACCGTGACCGAGCGGGCCGTTGTAGACCAACCTACTCTTGTAGGTTCGCCTGAAGTTGAAACTGAGGTCTCCGCGGCCTGGGACAAAGAGATCCGTCTGGGAGAAGTGCTCCTCTCCGTTGTGGAAGCTCACATTGCATGTCTCCTTCTCGTCGTTCCCGCCAGCGCCAGAGCCATTCCCTGCTCCGCCTCCGCCTGCGCCACTTCCGCTCCCGCCACCAGTGCCGTCCCCGCCTCCGCCTCCGACTCCCTGCCCAGATCCGGCACCACCCGGCCCAAAGATCGGTGTTCCGAGTGCTAGGGGAAGCCCGTCTGGCCCGAGAGGGCCGTTGGCTCCCATGACTCCGATTGGCTGACCGTTCGCATTGTAGAGACGAGTTCCTGGCGAGAATGGCTGACCGCCCGTGCCCGACACTCCTGGTCCGACCGCGTGCCACCCAGGTGCAAGGACCCCACTCCCGGGATCGGTCTCTACGAATTGGCCGTCGGCCGTGACGGTTGCAGGTCCGGATACCCGCCACTGTCCCGAGTCGTGATCAAAGGACCAGAGCGCAACGGCAGTCCCAGCAGACAAGCCGTCAGTGTTGGGCAACCTGACGGCCACAGGCTGATCAAAGTTCGTCGCTCCGTCTGTTTGGACCGTAAAGACCAAGCTGAAGTTCAGATCCGTCGGCAGCTCTCCGGGCAGGCGATCCGGAGCTACGGGGCTGATCCCGACGGCCCCACCCGGCGTCCCGTCGTCGCGAAACAGCGACCCCGCTGGAACGACGATCTCTGCACCTGCGAGCTGCGGAAAGTCGGCCAAGACGCTCGGGGCAAAGGTGATTGCCGTGTCCTGCGTCGTGCTGACCGCCTGAAGCGTCCCCGGCTCAATCAAGGGCAGGAACACGTCGCCCACATTGACTTCGACCCCTGGAGCCGTAACCCAGCTCTTCCCCACGAAGGGGTAGTAGGCGCCTGCGGGCACTCCGATCGTCGCCGTCCGGCCGTCAATGTGGACGAAGAAGCGCCCTGCTGGCGCAGGCTCGAGACGGAAGTTGCCCATGCTGTCGGTGATCGCAAAGAGCGTGTCCTCTGCTCCGTCTACAGAGACCTTCACGCCCGCCAGTGGCGTGTTGATCGACCCTGTCCCGACGGGTGCGAGCTCGGAGGCGAACACGCGCCCACACACCGCAGTTCCTGCCACGACCGTCAGACTAAGCGTGTCGAAGTCGACTACGCCGACACCGCCCTCAACGAGGTCCCCGTCGCCGTCAAGCTGATTGCCCGCGCTGTCCTGGAGCAAGTCACCCGACACGGAGACGCGAACCCGTGCGCTGGCGGGGAGTGGATCGGTGTAGAAGAGGGTGACCCGCCGGGCGTCGGGCGAGACGTGGAGCCTGGCGTCGAGGCGCTGGCCGGCAAACTCCGCGAAGATCGCTTGGCTGCTGATCGTGGCCACGTTGAGGGGCGCCGAGAAGGTCAGGACCGTTTCGCGCGTCACGGCGACCTTGCCCTCGAGGTGCGCCGGCGAGGACGCCACCAGGGAGGAGGGGGTGCTCGTGATCGCCAGGTCAGCCGAGAAGCCGCCAAGGCTCGCTGTGATCGTGGCATTGCCAGCCGCGAGGGCAGTCACCCGACCCTGACTGGTGACCGTAGCGACGCTTGCGTTGCTCGTGGACCAGGTCGCTTGACCTGTGACGACAACTTGCTGGGTGTTGCTTAGGAGGTGGACCGCCACCGCGTCCAGGCCTTGACCCGTGGACAGAAAAGCGTCAGGCGAGGGGGTCAAGGCGAGCCCCACCACAGTCGGGGTCGCGACCACTACGAGGCTTGTGGCGCTGGTCTCCAGCTGCCCAGAGTCTGGGTCGGTGGCCTGGACCGTGAGCGCGTTGCTCCCGGGGGGCAGGGTCAGGCTGAAGGAGTACTCTCCGTTGCTTCCCGCGACGGTCGTCGCGATCACCTGCCCGTTGGAGACAAGCTCAACCTGCTGCCCAGGGAAGCTGTAGCCGGTGATCGTGATTGCCCCGTCCTCTCCAAGGGTGGAGGGGGGGGCGGGCTCGAGGAGGGGCTGGCCAACGCCGACCCCGAATACCTGGCTTCCGTTGATATCGGCGGGCGGGGCCTCCAGGCTGCGCGCGGTGACTACGATCGGGCCCAGCGTGCGGAACTGAGCGAGACCCGTGAGTTGAACGAGGCCTTGGTCAGCGGGCTCGAACTCCACCACCAAGCCGTCGAGCGGCGAGCCCCCGTCGCTCTGACTGAGGAGCACGAATCCAACGAATCCCGTCGCAGTGCTGGAGTCGCTCTTCACGGCTCGCAGCGAGAGGGTATAGGGCTCGATCACCTCCACCGTCGCGGGGTCAATGGCTTGGCTCCCGCCGTCAAGGAGGCTCAGTTCGAAGCCCGTAGCTGGGAATACGACCTGGAAGGTGCTTGAGACCTGCGTCGAATTGCCGACCAGGTCGACCACCGTCACGGTAAGCGTATGCGGACCGTCTCCCGGAGACGGAACCGTCGCGTTGGCCTCGCTCGGCCCCTGAACGAAGCTGGAAGTCACCTCTGTCGAGTCAAGGAAGGCTCGAAAGCGAGTCGGGTCCACGCCACCGCAGCCCACGTCGCTGTAGGTCACGCGGAGGGCGATCGTGGCGTCGCCGGGGACCGAGGATCCGTCGGCAGGCTCCAGGGTGACGGTGGGCGGCGTGGCGTCGAACTCGAAGGAGCGCGATTGCGAGGTCGTGTTGCCCGCGACGTCAGAGATCTGAACCTGGAGCGTGTTGGTGCCTGGAAGGAAGGTTGAGGACGCGATCGTGCTCAGGCTGGCCTCGGCCTGGGTCTGCGAAGCGCTGAACACTGCGCTGACGTCGCTCCCGTTGAGCAAGACCTGAAGGCTGCTGATCTCGATCCCTGACTCACCGTCGCTGTAGCTGAGCTCAATCGTGCCCAGGGGGCCCGTGCAGGCGCTGGCTGCCGGACGATCGATCGTGAGGGTAGGTGGAGTCGTGTCGGCGACCTGCACCGTGAAGGTCGCGGTCTGGGTGGAGACGTTCCCCGCCGCGTCGGCAATGACGACAACGAACACATGAGAGCCGTTTCCGAGCAGGGGCGCCTGAGCCGTGGCTTGAGACGCGCCCACGCTGAAGCTGGAGGTCACGTCTTGTCCGTCCAGGGTGGCCTGGAACGAGGCGAGGCTGAGTCCCGAGCCGGAGTCGCTGTAGTCCGCGCTGAGCACAGGCTGAGGGGCGGCGACAGTAGCCCCGTCCTGTGGGACGACGCTCAGCGCTGGCGAGACGGTGTCTTGGACTGTGATCGTGAAGTCTACGCTGGACTGGTTTCCTGCCGCGTCCGTCGCAGTGCAGGTGACCGTGGTCGCGCCGGGCGCGAACGTGCTACCGCTCGGGGGGACACAGACCACGGTCGGATTTGGGTCCGCCGCGTCCGTCGCCGCTGGCGCCGTGTACGTCACGACAGCTCCAGCAGGGTTACTCTGCTCGGCGAGTAGCCCCGCAGGTTGGACGAGCGCTGGCGCCACCGTGTCCTGGATCGTGATCGTAAAGTCGACGCTGGACTGATTGCCTGCCGCGTCGGTCGCGGTGCAAGTCACCGTCGTGACCCCTGGCGCGAAGGTGCTCCCGCTGGGCGGTGAGCATGCCACGCTCGGGTTGGGATCGACGGGGTCCGTGGCGATCGGCGTGGTGTAGGTCACGACTGTTCCCGCTGGCGTCGCCTGCTCGCGAGTCAGGTTCTGTGGCTGGGACAGGGAGGGACCGGTCGTGTCTTGAACCGTGACCGTGAAGCTCTCGCTGGACTGATTGCCTGCCGCGTCGGTCGCAGTGCAAGTCACCGTCGTGACGCCAGGAGGGAAGACCCCGCCACTGGCAGGCGTGCAGACCACGCTTGGGCTGGGGTCGGCGGCGTCCGTGGCAGTCGGCGTCGCGTAGGCAAAGACTGCCCCCGCGGGACTCGTTTGCTCGACTGACTGGTTCCCAAGGGCTGGAAGGCTCGGCGCAATCGTGTCTTGGACCGCTACCGTGAAGCTGACGCTGGCCGAGTTCCCGGAGGCGTCCGTCGCGACGCACGTGACTGTCGTCAGGCCGGGGACGAAGGTGCTCCCGCTGGGAGGAGTGCAAACAACGACGGGGGCTGGATCGACGAGGTCAGTCGCGCCTGGCAGCGCGAAGGTCACCACCGCCCCCGTCGGAGACTCCTGTTCGAACGAGAGATTCTGAGGTTGGACTAGGCTGGGCGCGGTCGTGTCTTGGACCGTGACCGTGAACGAGCTTGTGCTCTGATTGCCTGCGGCGTCCGTAGCGGTGCAGGTCACTGTCGTGGCGCCCAAGGCCAAGGTGCTTCCCGACACGGGCAGACATGTTGCAGTCGCAGGACCGCAGGCGTCCAAGGCGAGCGGTGTCGTGTAGGTCACAGTGGTACCTGTTGGGCCCTGCGCTTCAGGCGAGAGGTCAGGTAAGGCTGGACCGCTGGTGAGCAGCGTCTGTCCGGCCGAGCCCGCGGTCGCGATCTCGAGGCGCCCGTCGCCGTTTAGGTCGGCCAGTGCCAGGGCCGCCGGAGCCAGGCTCGGGCTTCGATTCGCCGCCCCGAACGTGAAGCCCGCGCCGCCAGTCAGAACCGCCACGTCTACGCCTGTCGAGACGACGAGGTCCGCCTCACCGTCGCCGTTAACGTCGAAGGCCTCCAGAGCCAGCGGTCCGCCGGAGAGCGGTATCGCAGGCCCCGCCGACGCAAGCCCTGCAGGGCCACCGGCCAAGAGTGCGAGCGAGTTCCCACTGAGGTTTGCGGTGGCGACGTCGAGCCACCCGTCCTGGTCGAAGTCGGCCACGGTGAGGCTGCGGGGTCCACCAGCGACTGCCACGGCGACGCGGGGCGCGAAGGAGAAGCTGCCTTGTCCAGGGAAGACTGATAGCTCGGCGGCGCCTTCGTCCGCGCTGAGCAGGTCAACCTGGCCGTCTCGATCGAGGTCTAGAGCGAGCACGGCCTGTGGGCTGGCGCCCGTCGCGAGTTGAGCAGAGGGGTTGAACGTCGTTCCTGCTCCCTGATAGGTGCGGAGCGAGGCGTCGCCGCCGCAGGAGACTGCAAGGTCCGGCGCTCCGTCTCCGTCAAGATCGGCCAAGGCGAGATCGCTTGGCGCGGGACCGGTGGCAACCGAGGCCCCAAGGGTGAGGTTTCCCGCCCCGTCATTGAGGAACACTCTGACCTGAGCAGTACCAGGCTCCAGGGCGAGGACTTCTGGTCGTCCGTCGCCCGTGAGATCGGCGCCAGCCAAGGCCGAGAGGGAGCCCGTGGGGACACTCGCAGCCGCTCCGAAGCCGCCGCTCGGGAGGCCCAACTCGAACGTTAGGCCCCCGCTTGTGCTGAGAACTCGGTCAGGCCGATCGTCCCCGTTGAGGTCGACCAGGAGAATCCCAGCGGCTGCGCCCGCGGTGTCTGCCCGCGAGTAGGCGTCCGTGCCGAGCACTGGGCCCTGAGTGTCAGCGACCGTGACGACGAAGGTCTTGGTCGTGGTGCCGGAAGGACCCGTCGCGGTGCAGGTCACCGTCGTCGTTCCCAGGGGAAACACTGAGCCAGAAGCCGGCGCACAGGCGACCGTGGCGCCTGCGTCGGTACGCGTCACGAAGTGCAACGGCGTGCCGGCCGGACTCAGGCACTCAAGGGTCAAGTCGCCAGGCGTGCTGAGGGCAGGACCTGCAGCACCGGTCAAGAAGGAGATCACTGCCGAGCCCTCGTTGCAGGCCAGGTCTGCGACCCGAGCCTCGAGGGTGTTTGTTGGCGTGAGAAGCCCGGCAGGCAAGTCGCTGAGCTGGGCGGTAGCTCCGCCTGAGGTGACCTGAAAGGACGAAGTCACGTCTTGCCCATTGAGGAGGATTCGAGCGCTGCTCACGTCAACCCCAGCGCCTGCGTCGTTGAAGGTGATCGCGATTGGATCGCTCCCCCCAAGCGTCGCCCCGTCCGCGGGCTGAGTGAACACGACGAGCGGAGCCTGCTCGTCGACCAAGTAGCCCTGGACGCGAAAGCGGGCCTTGGCGTAGCGACGACCCCAGATCGTGGCCTCTAGGGTCCCCGTAGCGGGCGGAGCCAGCGGCACGAGCCGCTCAGAGGTCCAGGCATTGAAGGAGGCTGGGTCGAGGATCGCAGAGCCTTGCCAGCGGACCCTTCCGACCAGGGCCCGCGGCCAACCGTTTTGAGCGCGCAAGGTCAGGAAGGCGGGCCCCGCAGGAACCGTCACGGGGTAGGTCGCAGAGGCCTTTCGCACTCTCCACCAGCTTCCCGTGCTCACTTGAAGGGTCTCGTCCAAGAGCTCCAGCGACGCCACCCGCTGACCCGGAAAAGGCGCGCTCAGATCGGCCTCAGGAACGACGCCGTCGACGCGCACGCTCAGGCCAGACCCCCACTGGCGAATCTTGAGCGTGTTCGTGCCGGCTTGGACGGGAACCTCGAGGCGGATCGCTTGGGGCTGGCCGTTTCGTCGAGGAAGGACGAGCTGTCCATTGAGGCGTATTCGGGCCTTGACCTTCCCCTGGCTCTGCTCCAACGTTAGATACCACTGACCGCTCGAGGCGGGGGCCTCAAAGGTCAGGGTGTGGTTCCCGTTTGCCACTGGCGTTGGCGGGAGCGGCGAAACCAATCGCTGCGGTGCCGCGTCGGCCAGAGCAAAGGAGGCCAAGAACGCCGTAGCGGCCAAGGCAGAGGTGTTTAGACAACGACTCACAGCGGCTCCTTCGAGCGTGGCGGAGTGGGCTATTGGGTCTTGCGCAGGGCCTTGGCCAAGCGCTGATACTTCTCGGGGAGCGCCGCGAGGGCTTCTCCAGCGCGTGGGTCCTGGCTGCGAGCAAGGAGGGCCACGGCATTCGCTCGGACCAAGCGGTCCGAGGTCTTGGCGGAGGCGAGCTGGATCGCCACGGCTAGCGCGTCGGGCTCGCTCTGGGCCTCTAGGTCCTTGAGCATGACCACTTGGAGCTCAGGCGGGGTCTTCGCCTCTTGAAGCCACCTCCTCAGGTCCTCAGGCGAGGCGTCAGAGCCTCGGAGCGCCTTGAAGTCTGCCGGAGCTGGCGGCGCTTGCTGAGCCTGAGGCGTCGGGGGTTTGGCTGGAGCGGCTGCGGGCGCAGGTGCTGGCACCAAGGCAACAGCAAGAGGCTCAGCGGCAGGCTCTTGGGACACTGCAGGCTTGGGGGCACTGGAGGTCTGCTGGGCCGGCTCCTGAGAGCAACCCACCAGTGCCAGCCCAGCAAGGCCTGCGCAGAGCCAGGGCGCTACGGAGTCCACGAAGCCACCAGGTGAAAGCGGTTGAAGCCACTCGGGATCGAAAGCGGGCCGGCGGTCGCAGTGCTTGCCCCCACCGTGCCCGTGAGCGCGGTTGTGGTCACTGTGATCGGGGTCCCACCCTCTGGGCAGAGCTTGAGTTGGATCTGGGTACCGAGGGGAATGTTGCTGGCTTGGATCGTGATCGTGACGGGCCCAGCCTCATTGATCGTGGCGTCGGGAGTCACGTAGCTACCCAGGGGGTTCTGAGTCGTGATCGTCGTGCTGCCAATCTGCGAGATCCGAACCTTGGGTGCATTGGCAGGAAGGAAGACGTTGGCAGGCCGAGACGTGTCCACAGCTCCTGCAGGAACTACGCTTGTGATCCCGTTACGAAAGGCCTCAAGGCGTACCAGCCCGGGGGCGCCTGCGCAGCCAGTTGCCCCGCTTCCGCCGCTAACGTCGATCGACCCCGTGCCTGTGAGGTCGGGAGCCATGAGCCGAACCGCGCCTCCGCTCCCACCACCGCCAGACAGACCTGTCGTGCCGGCGTCTCCTCCACCAGCGTCAATGCTCCCAGAGACCTCGATCGAAGTGGTGGAGGCGATCAGGAGGGCGCCTCCGCCTCCGCCACCGCCCGCGCCAAGTCCCGCGCCACCGCTTCCCACACTGTGGCCGCCACCACCCCCGGAGCCGCCGATCAGCGGGAGCAGAAAGCGATTGCCGTAGACCGCACCAGCCGGAGCGCAAAAGCTGGAGGAAACAACCCCCTCACTGAGGAAGCTACCGCTTCCACCACGCCTGGAAAGTGCAGTTGCTCCACCACCCGGCCCGCCGCCAGGCCTTGCTGGAAGTGTCGGGGTCCCCCCGGGACCGCCGCTGAATCCACCGGCGCCAGCCAGGGCTGGTTGGCGGAGAGAGCCGCCGTTGTGCCCCGCTTGCCCGCTGAGGTCAATCGCACCCTGAACCTGCACGGGGCCCGAGGCCAGCCAAACGACCGGCTTCCCTTCCCCAAGGACGTCAGACGAGAGCCGAACGGTGGTGCCCACAGGCACTGTGACACTAGTGAAGTGATAGACACCGTCGCCGTCCGCGTCGATCCCGAGCGCCGTGGGGTTGAACACCACCACGCCCGCGTTGGCGGGAAAAGTGAGTGCGCCGTCACTCTCGTCGGACCCGCTTGAGAAGCCCTGGCCCAGAGCCGTGGAGCCTGCCAGCAGGCTTAGCCAGATCGCACATGAGAGCCTCCCCGCTCGAGACATGAGTTGGTCCTTTCTGTTGGGGTCGTTCATTGGTTCTCCACTGTCAGGGCACGACTTTCAGTGCGCCCTTCTACTGCCTCGGGGGCTGCCTGGTTCTTGACCGAGACGTGCGCTTGTGCACTCGGAGGACCGGCTTCGTTCTTCAGGCTGAAAGGGATGGCCAGATCCCGGAGCGGGAGGCTGGCTGGATCGGTCGGGTCGGATTGGTTGGCGACTTCCACACCGTCTCCGAAGCCGTCTCCGTCGGTGTCGTATTCCAACGGGTCGCTCCCAACGGCTACCTCGCCACTGTGGGGAAGACCGTCCTCGTCGGGGTCTTCTTGGCCGTCCGCGGTCCCGTTCGAGTCTGAGTCAGGGTTGCTCGGATCCAAGGAGAGGAGGACCTCGCCTACGTTGATCAACCCGTCGCCGTCCTGATCTTCTTGGCCGTCGGGGGTCCCGTCGTTGTCAGTGTCGCTGTCATTGGGGTCGAGACCGAGGTAGGCCTCCAGCTCGTCTGGCAAGCCGTCTCCGTCCTGGTCGGCGGCCGGGTCGTAGACCGTGAACGTCCACTCCGTCGGCGTGAGCGACGCGTTTCCTGCTTCGTCCAGGATCCCGGCCGCGAGGGTCGCGCGATAGACGCCAGGACCGAGGGAGTTGGTAAGCGGCTGCAGGAACGCCGTCAGATTGCCTGGGCTGTAGGAGACCTGGGCCGAGACGGGAGCGTCGTCTAGCGTCCCGAACACCCGATCGGCTCCCGCGAAAAGGAGCGTGAGAGACTGTGTATTGATCGAAGCCACGGCTACAGGTTCTGTAAGCACTGCCGCAACGGCGACGTTTCCGCCCAGAATCGCACCGTCGCGCGGGGCTGTTCTCAAGACTGCGGGTGGGGCTGCGTCTTGGGTCAGGGTGATCGTTCGCAGCGGCGTCCACGTGCGGTTGCCGCCTGTATCCGAGACGCGGGCCCGGATCGTGAACGAAGTCTGCTGAGCAAGAGTCGGGGCCGTGAATTGATACTCAAAGGGATACGAGCCGTCAGTCCGGACCTTGACCCCGTCGATCCAGAATTCGACGTTTCGGACCTGTACGTCGTCGCGGCACTCGGCGCTTAGCCAAAAGCGCTGACCCTCCTCGGCTGAGCTCCCGCCGAAGCTATTGGTCAAGGTGATCACGGGTGCGATTCCCGCGGTGTCGTAGGAGAGGTAATTGACGACCTGGAGGCCCCGATCTCCGTCCGCGACGTAGGCCAGGCCGTTGTAGATCGCCACAGCCCTGGCGTCGCCAGGCGTGGGGAACTCGACGACGAAGGGGGCTGTGGCGTTGGGGTCGCTGAGGTCGTAGATCGAGACGTCTCGCCGGTCTCCGCTGTTGGGCGACACGACCGCTACTCCCAGGCCGCTGCCGTTGGCAACGATCTGACGCCACCCCGTCGAGGAGCCCGGTCCTGGCGTTGCGTAGGTCGGCGCCGAGAGGTTTCGGAAGTCCATGGTGGTGAACCCGAGGCCGTTGACTGCATACGCATAGCCGCCCCCGACGAAGAGCCTGCCAATGGGTCCCGGCTGTGTCGCCTCCAGCGGGAGAGTCAGCGCCGGGGCGCCAGGTCCCCGGATCCGGTAGGGCTGGACGCTGTTCCTCGAGCGAAAGAAGACGGCGTCCCGCTCAATGCTCACGTCGGAACCCCTCGTGTTGAGTCGCTCCAAGACACCCCCGCTCTCAAGATCCACTGAGACCGCTCCGAACGCGAGCCCGACGTATGCCACACGATCGACGACCGCCACGGCTGCGGGCTGGCCTCCCAGGAGATACCTGCTGAGTCGACGAGTGACTCGGGCTGCAGGAGGATCGCTAACGTCTACGATCGAGAGCTCTTCTGTCCCACAGACCGCAACCAACGAGCCTTCGCAGCTGACTCGCCGAGCTTCCCCAGGAATCGCGACACGCGCCACGGCTTGCGGATTGAGGCGGTTGAACACGTTGAACACCGAGATCCCGCCTGGCCCGTCGGCGACGACCACGTAGTCGTCTGAGGCGCACACGTCGAGCGCAACGCCAGGGGTGTCGACGCTGGCAATGATCCCCGTTCGCCCTGGCAGGCCGTCGAGAGGGTCGGTACCCTGCTGTAGCTCGGCACCGTCTGGGATTGAGTCCGCGTCGGAGTCCGGGTTGTTCGGGTCTGTACCGGCGATTCGTTCCCCCTGAAGGCTCAAGCCGTCGCCGTCGTCGTCGAAAGAGGCCGCTTGCCTCATGGCGATCGGTGGAATCTGGAATTGACGACCGTTCTGGGGGGTCTTCAACTCGGCGCGGCCAACACGCAGCGTCGACGCCTCAAGGAGCCAGACTCGATATCGTGTCATGGGGGCCAGGCGGAGGTTCGAGAAGGCCGCCCCACCCGAGCCTGCGATTCCCCGCTGCTCGATCCGGCCCGCGTCGAGGTTCTCGACCGCGAAGTAGAACAGGCCTGTGAGGGGCTGAGGCTGCTGCTGCGCGTCGGCCGTGGAGGCCCCGAGCAGCGCGGTTGCGACGGCCAAGGCTGCTAGCGTCTTTCGCACTCGTGTTCCTTTTCACCCCAGGACATACCGGAGGAATGAGCACAATGGCGAGGCGCCTCGGCATTTGCACGGCAGATCTTGGGCGAAATCCGTCTCGGGGACTAACTCCTTTGAGGGCGGTCAGCCTCGGCGTTTCCGAGCCACGCCTTCCACCCGGGCCACTGGTCGCGATAGCGAACGCGTGGGTTGGTGTGCACGAAGATCGGGCGCGGAGGTTTTCCTGGGAGCTTGCCCTGGCACCATGCCTCCCACTCCGTCTTGCTCCGCAAGCCCAGCGCCTTTGCGAACTCCCAGGCCTCTTCGAAGCTCAGGTAGGCGCGCTTGCTGTGGTGGACGTATCCACTTCCAAGCCAATCGCCGAACCCCTTCCAGCCTGAGTCCCGATACACCTTGCTCGGCATGGTTGGAACCTGAGGCGGTCGCGGCTTCAGGTCAGGGCGTCGCCCCCTAAGCCAATCTCGCCATTCTGCCTCGTTGTTGAGCCTCAACTTCCGAACGTAGGTTCGAGCCCGCTGAAACACCCAGAACTTCGCTGCGCGAGCCCGAGGGCTCAGGTTTCCAGTCCCGAGGAAGTCTCCCCACCCCTTCCAGAGTTTCGCGTAGGAGCGCCATGGATTGGTCGGGAGGTCGGGAGGTCGGGGAGCCAAGTCAGGTCTCCCGCCCGAGGCCCAGTCCTTGAACTCAACCTGGTTGCGAAGGTGCAGTTCGCGTACCAAGGCGCGCGCTTCGCTCCACTTCATGGGCTGAAAGAGGGCCGTCGCCACGGTGCCCGTTCCCAGCCAATCGCCCCACGAGACCCATTGATCGGCATAGACCTTCTGGGGGTTGCTTGGGAGGCCCAGAGGATCGGGTGCCTCTTTCCGCCAAGCGATCCAAGCGTGGTACCCGCCGAGATCGAGGGACCTCGCAAGGTCTCTGGCCTCCCTAAACTCCAACCACGGACCGGGCGGGGTGGTGCCCAGGAAGGCATGCCACCCTTCCCACTCGTCGGGGAAGGCGGAGTCTGGACTCCCTGGCACTCCCTTCGGGCGTCGCCAGTGCCACCAGTGCTTCCAGTCCCTCTGGTCCTTGAATCCTCGCTCGCGGGCCATTCGCTGGGCCTCAAGAAACGAGACCGTCGTCCTGACCTTCGTCGCCACTCGACGCGTGCCTAGCCAGTCCCCGTATCCCTTCCACTCTGGCTTGTATTTGCGCTGAGGGTTCGTCGGGATATCCCTAGGCCGCGGAGGCAAGTCAGGGCGCTCTCCTCGACACCAAGCCCGCCAATCCGCTCCGCTGTCCAGATTCAGGCTTCGTGCGAACTCGCGAGCCTCCTCGAAGGGGCGAGCGTAGATTCGGTACATGCGCCCTGTTCCCAGCCAATCTCCCCAGGAGACCCACTCTGGGTAGCACGACTCGGGGCTCGCGGGAATGTAGTCGGGTCGGGTTCCCTTGGTGTCTCGAAGGTCGCCCTTGCAGTAGGCCCTCCACTCCTTGTTCGACCTTAGGTCCAGCCCGTGGACGAACTCTCGCCCCTGGTGGAACGGCCAGTACGGATCGGCCCTTAGGGCCCGGAGCGGGCCAAGGCCCAGCCAGTCCCGATATCCCTTCCACCCCTGCCCTTCGTAGACCACGTGGGGAGAGCTGGGGACTTCTCGGGGTTTCTTCGGCTTGTCCCCGAGCATGCCCTGGCAGTAGGCCTTCCACTCGTCGGTCCCTCGCAGCTCGAGGTTTCGAACGAACTCTCGGGCCTTGCCAAGCGGCCACCACTGCGCCCGAAGATCACGCACCGCTGTCTCGACGAGGTCGCGGAGGTTTGGGGGAGCGTCACTGGGAGGAAGCGCTGCGAGGATCGTCGTCCTTCGCGTTCGGGGCCCAAGCCCAAGGGCCCGCCTTGCTCGCCGAAGCGAATCCGAGGTCAGGTCTCCAACGACCTCCTCTGGAGTCAGCTCCGCGGAGGCAAGCCGTCCGACGATCTCTGCCTTTCGGAGGGAGCGAGGGGCCCTGACGCCATGGGCCCGGCAGAGGGCGAACAGCTGATCGCGAGTTAGAGGCATGAGGAGTGAGCGCAACCGCACGCCGCCTAGCCTAGCGCCGTGGCCTCGCCTGCCCAACTGGCCTGGGAGGCAGGGGCGGAAGACGACTACTCTGAGCGGAGCTGGCGCGCCTCAAGCTCAACTGGCGGCCGCCGTTCTTCCATTGTCCCCTTCGTTGTCCCTCCGATTCGCCGCGCCGCAGGGAATCTCAAGGCGGAGCTGATTGGTGCGCAAGGACTTGCGACTTATAGACGGAGCGTCACTACCTACCTGGCGACGAACCCGGTCGAGGCGCGTCAGGTTCGCGATCCGGGGCGCTGGCGCGGTCTCCTGAGCCTCCCCCGGGACGCAGGCACCACCCGTACGGTCCGAGCTCCGGCTGACGGTCTCTTCGGCTGCGGCCTCGAGGGCTCGGCGCTCCCTGCCTCCGCTCCCCTGGCGCTGGCCGTGCCGCCTGCCTTCGACGATCCCGCCCGCTTCCGCGCCCTCTTCGAGCGCGCGCTCCAGCACGCGCTCCACGAGATCCACGAGCGGGGTGGCGCTTTCGCAGGTCGCGACGCCGTGCTCCGCCTGGACCCCTTCTCCGCGCCCACCACGGCTCGAGGCGGTCCCAGCTTCGGCCTCATTCCGGC
>Ga0316202_10001465_pt1 | contig 18357 bp, 13 predicted proteins | sample 3monrhotite_MG_FD_204934 | JGI IMG/M metagenome (GOLD analysis project Ga0316202, IMG submission 204934) | Microbial mat bacterial communities from mineral coupon in-situ incubated in ocean water Damariscotta River, Maine, United States -... | ecosystem: Environmental > Aquatic > Marine >... | reverse complement strand
CATATGCTTGTAGTGCCAGGCATCAGGGTACTTGCCGCCCACGCGTGCTAAATCAGGACCAGTTCGTTTCGAACCCCAGAGGAAAGGCCGGTCGTAAACAAACTCACCCGACTTTGAATATTCCCCATAGCGCAGCACCTCGCTGACCAGAGGACGCACGGTTTGTGTGTGACAGTTGTTACATCCCTCACGGATGTAGAGATCACGTCCTTCTTGTTGCAGTGGAGTATAGGGGGTAACACTGGCGATCTTATCAGCATCGGTATTCACCGACATGAATGGCACGATCATCGTGACGGTTGTCCCAACCATGATAGCCGCTGTTGCAAGGATCAGCAGTAGTATAGGTCTCTTTTCCCACATAGCTTATGCCCTCCCTTCAGCAGCCGCAGCCAAAGGAGCAGTCTTTTCACCGTTCCGAACAGTTCTAAACAGATTGTAGATGAATACGAGAACACCCAACATAAATACAGAACCACCGATCGTCCGTGCCCACCAGTAAGGATACATCTCAACCATGGTCTCCATGAAGGTGTAAGTCAGGCTCCCATCCGGGTTCATCGCATTCCACATGCCGGCTTGGAGAACCCCCGCGATCCAGAGTGAAATTGACCAGATCAACTGTCCTGTCAGCACAAGCCAGAAGTGCAGATTGGCCAGGCGAATACTGTAGAGTTCTCTGCCATAGATCCGCGGCACTAAAAAGTAAATGGAAGCGAAACAGACCATCGACACCCAACCCATGGTCCCCATGTGAATGTGCGCCGGAACCCAATCGGTATAATGGATAAAAGCCGAGAATGAGCGGATGGCCTGCATCGGTCCCTGCAAGGTTTGCAGACCATAAAAGGTGATGCCGAGGATCAGGAATTTCACCAGATAGTTTTCACGCATCTGGTGCCATTGCCCTTTCATTGACAGGTACCCGTTGATCACGGAACCCCAAGAGGGTGCAATCAACATCACTGAAAAGGCCATCGCTAGAGTTTGAATCCAGTCAGGTACCGGGGTCCAAAGAAGATGGTGGGCTCCGGTCCAGAGGTACATGAAAATCAGCGACCAGAAGGAGATGATGGAGAGCTTGTGACTGTAGATCGGAACTCCGGTCGATTTAGGGAGAAAATAGTAGAACATTGCGAGTGGCGGGGCTGTCAGGGCCATGGCCACCGCATTATGGCCGAACCACCAGTGGACGTTGGCATCGTTGGTCCCGGCAAACGCTGAATATGACTTGAACAGTGAGACCGGCACCGCCGCCGAGTTGACCGTATAGAGGATTGCGACCCCGATGATCGACGCCATCATGTACCAGAGCGAGATGTACATCTGCTCCTCTTTACGTTTAATGATGGTCATGATTATATTGATGGCAAAGACGATCCAGAGAATGATGACCATCAGGTCGATCGGCCACTCCATCTCATGATATTCTTTACTGGTAGTGAAACCCAGTATCAGCGTAACGGCAGAGGCGATGATTGTCGCATTGAAAAAATAGAGTTGAAATTTTGCAAGCTTATCGCTCCAGAGCCGAACTTTACAGAGCCTCTGGACAATGTAAAAGAAGGTCGCAAAGATAACCCCAACACCCCACCCGTATATACCGGCGTTTGTGTGGATTGGCCGTAAACGACCAAAGGTGAGATAGGGAGGAAAGTTCATCTCCGGAGTTGTCATCTGGATCGATACGATGACTCCGACCAGGACTGCGACCAGTCCCCAGAGTACACTCCAGTGTACAAAACTTTTGACAATGTCCGTGTTGTACTGCGGCTTCTCCATAAAGTCTCCTTGTTGGCGTCTCCCTGAAACAGGGATATTTAGATCCAGAAAATTGTAGAATAAGATATGTAAATGTCAATGAGAGAAACAATAATGTTGACTCAAATGGTGATGATTTTAGAGCTCAGGGTGTGAACTGTCAAATAAAAAATACTGTATACTGTGTGCTAAATTGAGAAGGTGACAAGAAAGATCTGTAACTTCTTGAAAGAATAAGATAAAAGTTTGTTATGAGCCTTGCAAAGAAACTCTTCATTTATACTGGTGGTGTTCTTTTGGCCCTGCTGATCGTGACTTTCGGGCTGTTGGAAAAAAAACAGGCCGTCCTTTGGCAGGACCATCTTCAGGCTCAGCATCTGGCTGCTGCTCGATTTGCCACCCCTGAAATTTTGAAACATTTTCGTGGTGATTTCACCCAATTATCACCTCTTCAGCAGGGTGATATGGTTCGTCTGCTTGGTTTTAGCCATGATTTGATTCGCTTCTCTCTCCATTCGGTGAGCGGACGAGCTCTCTTTGTTTCGGCTCTTTTCCCTGGATTTAACAATCAGGACCTGCCGACGGATACGCTATTTGAAACAGAAGGTCAGGATTTGACCTATCGGGTACTGTCTGATCAGCAAGGTCGCCGCGTTCTCGATGTTGCGGTTCCGGCTTTCAGCCCAGCGGGCTCACGTCTGCTTAGCATTCGTTTCTATTATTCATTCCGGACAGTCGACCAACGATTGGCCGAGATGCACCAGGCCTTTTTAAGTATCGCCATTGGAGCTGCCCTTGTGTCTCTCTTACTTGCGGCCTTCGGTGCTCGGCGCCTGACCCGTCCTATCCAGCAACTAACCGATGGTGCTCGAGCTATTACGCGTGGCGAACTTGAAACCCGGATTCCGCTCAGTGGCTCTGGCGGTGGTGCTGATGAATTAACTGTTTTGGCTGGTGCTTTTAATGAAATGGCTGGTAGTTTGAATTCCAGTCGCGAGGAATTGACGCGACGCAATCAACAGTTGACCAGCGCCAACGAAGAACTGCATCGCATCTATGAAAGATTGACTCGCGCCGAACGTTTGGCTGCGGTTGGTCAGGTTGCCGCTGGAGTGTCTCACGAAATAGATAATCCGGTTGGGATTATCCTCGGGTATGCGCAACTCCTGTATGAAGATATGGTGCCAGACGATGTTCGGCGTGAAGATGTACAGGCGATTATCAATGAATGCTTGCGTTGTAAACGGATCACGGGTGGTCTGCTCGGTTTGTCACGTACTGGGGCTCGGCAGTGGGAACCGGTTGACTTGCAGGAATTAATTGAAACGACCTGGGCATCGTTGCATCCGCAAAAACTTTTTCGAAATATCGATTTTAAGATGAACCTTGCAGCAGAGGTCCCAAACCTGATCGGGGATGCTGATCGCCTACGGCAAGTCTTGGTCAATCTCCTCCTGAATGCGGTTCAGGCTCTTGATGAGCAGGGCTCTATTGATGTTGAGCTAAATAATGTTGGCAGCGGGGCAGAAATTATTGTTGATGACAACGGGCCAGGCATATCGATTGAGCAGCGGGATACGATTTTTGACCCCTTCTTTTCAACCAAAGAAAAAGGGAAAGGGACGGGACTCGGCCTGGCTATATGTCGCAAGTTAATTGAGGAACATGGTGGTAGTATCGAGGCGCTTGACTCTCCACTTGGAGGAGCACGTATCCGGATATATCTCCCTTGTGATATAGAAGAGAAATCCAATCTTCAGAGCTGAAAAAGTCTTTGACATCCTGACAGGCGGTTTTTAGAATGTGTGAAGTTATTTTCCCCCCAAAAAAGAGATGGAAATATATTTGAGATGGAGCGAGTTACTGCCCTGATCCAGGGAGATATGCAGGCTGTTGAAGGTCGATTTCGCAAGAATTTGACCTCTGACGTGCCACTGATTGGACAGGTGGGGGAGTATCTTTTGTCCAGCGGTGGAAAACGAATTCGACCGATGCTGTTGTTGTTAGCAACAAGACTCTGCGGTTATCGTGGAGAACATCATATCGAATTAGCCGGGGTCATAGAGTTTATCCATAGTGCGACTCTGTTGCATGATGATGTGGTTGATAGTGCTGAATTGCGTCGTGGAAATCGTTCGGCAAATGCCGTTTGGGGCAATGAGGCCTCGGTGCTGGTTGGTGATTTTCTTTTAGCCAAATCCTTCTCGGTTATGGTCGATTGTGGGAGTTTAAGTGTTTTACAACTGCTTTCTGATACCACCACTCAGATGGCTGAAGGTGAAATCCAGCAATTGCTCAATACCGCTGATCTGGGAATGGATGAAAGCCGCTATCTTGCTGTTATCCGTGACAAAACGGCAATCCTGATTGCCGCTGCCTGTCAGGTTGGTGCCGTCCTTGCTGAGGCCTCCCCAGTACAGGAGGCTGCTCTGCGAGAATTCGGACTTGAGGTCGGGACCGCCTTCCAACTGATGGATGATGCTCTTGATTATGTCGCCGACCAGCAGGAATTCGGTAAGGCCCGTGGTCATGACCTTGAAGAGGGGAAGATGACCCTCCCCTTGATCTGTGCTTATTCCGCTGCCGATACTTGTGAGCGCGCTGAAATTGCGAAGATTATCGATCTTGATGAATTAAATGAAGGCGACCTTAACCGGGTTTGTACTTTGATTGATAAATATAATGGTATTGAATATACACGTCAGCGTGCCGTTGAACGGATTGAATTGGCCAAGGCTCAACTCAATATCTTCCCGGAGACTGAGGTCCGACAAGCTCTTTGTCTCCTCGCGGACTATGTCGTGGCACGTAACAAATAAGTCGAGTCGTCTGGTATCTGCCCGTTATGAAGGCCGCACCTGTTGATTCTGGGGGCGGCTTTTTTCGTTTTAATCAGGAATCCGATGTTTAAAATCAATCTCCATAAAAAAGTACTCGGCGCCTTTCTTCTTCTCTCCTTGGTGCCGTTGATGCTGCTGCTGGTTAATTCACACCACAGTTTGCGTCTTGTTGAAACCCTCCTTCGACAGCGCACGACTGAAGCCTTAGATACTCAGGCAGCGCAGGCTCTTGAATTGCGTGCCGAGATGGTTGCGCGTGACGTTGCCGATTTTTTACAACAGGTCGAGGGGGATCTGACCGACCTTGCGCTGATCGAGCCTGATCAGGAAGCTTATCTCGATTTTTCGTGGGGGCATGCACGTAGTGTCTGGTATCGACGTGGAACCAATGAGAATCCAATTGAAATTCGTGAGCGGATACTGCTTTATCATGAAGTGAGTTTTATCGATCCCTCAGGTCAAGAGAAGATTCGAATCGTCGCAGGCCGTCCATCGTTCAACCTGCGTAATGTTGCTAAACCTGAAAACACGACCTACAAAAGCGAAGACTATTTCACGAAAACGCGTCAGTTGCGCAACGGTGAAATTTCGGTTTCCCACTTAAGTGGCTGGTATATCAGCCGCGATGAGCAGTTGCAGGGTGCTGAAACACCATTAGAGGCCGTACAGGGGACTCCCTACCGCGGTGTGGTGCGTTTTGCGACGCCGGTTTATAAAGGAGACAAGCTTTTAGGGGTTGTGGTTCTTTCTCTCGATCATCGGCATCTGATGGAATTCACCCAACACATCTCTCCAACCAAAGATCGATATGTCGCTTTTCCTTCTTACGCCAGCGGTAATTACGCTTTCATGTTTGATGATGAAGGCTGGATGATCACCCATCCCAAATACTGGGATATTCGTGGCTATGATTCTGATGGCCAATTGGTACCGGCCTACAGCCAGGAGACCGATCCTGCGACAATTCAATCCGGTCACATCCCCTTTAACCTGCTAAGTGCCGGGTTTATTCATCAGAACTATCCGATTGTCGCAGAAGCCGTACGTAGGGGAGAGCAGGGCGCCGTTGATATTACGAACGTTGGTGGGTCGCGCAAGATAATGGCTTATGCCCCAATTTATTATTCTAAGGGGGATTTTAAGCATTATGGGATTTTCGGCGGGATCACGATCGGAGCAGAGGTCGATAATTTTCACCAACCGGCCTTAACCACAGCCAGTTTGATCCGCAAGGAGATTACCAACTATTTAAGCGAGTCCTGGTTTGTGATCTCCATCACTGTCATGTTTGTCGTCCTGTCGGCCTATCGCCTATCTGCAAGCATTGTCGGCCCACTCATTTCCTTAACCGAAGGGACCAGGGAGATGGCCCGCGGGAACCTGGAGATTCGTGTCGAAGTTGGATCTCATGATGAGGTTGGTGTGTTAGCTGACTCTTTCAATCGGATGGCTAACGATCTGAGCTTGAGGCAACTGCGCTTGTTGAAAACTCTTCAAGCCCTTCGGCGTTCAAGGCAGGAAATCATCCGGGAACGTAACTTCAAGCACACAGTCGTTGAGAATATAGAAACAGGAATTCTAACTTTTGATGGCGACCGTCAGGTGACTTCTTTGAATGGTCCGGCTTGTGAAATTCTTGGTATCAGCCAGCCGAAAGAAGCAACCCCCTGGCATGAAATTTTGCAAAACTGGCCAGAATTTCATACCGGACTCGAGCAGGGATTTACCATGATCGCTAAGCAAAACTGGGGAGATTATATCACCCTTGAGCGTGATGATCGTCCATTGACCTATCGTCTGTCGCTCTTCCCCTTAAGCTTCAGGCGAAAAGCAGGCTGGTTGTTGACGGTAGAGGATTTGACCGAACGTGTCCATTTGCGCGAACAGATGTCACGCATGGATCGCCTGGCTTCATTGGGACGGATGTCAGCCGGGATTGCACATGAAATACGGAATCCGTTAACCGGGGTCAGCTTGCTGCTGGATGAGCTGCATGATCGGCTGCTTGGGCAGGAGCAGGATCAGTTGCTTATACAGAAAGCTCTGGGTGAGATGGAGCGACTTGAGGGGCTGGTTGGCGAACTTTTGCATTTTTCTTCCTCAAAGCCGCATTTGATATCAGGTGATTTGACGACTGTTATTGAAGATTCAATTTTTCTGGTTCGAAAACAGTGTGAACATCAGGGGATTGAAATTATTTCACACTTCGATGCCGGCATGCCGAAGTTACTGATGGACCCGGATCGCCTTAAGCAGGTGTTTCTTAATTTGTTCAGCAATGCGATTGATGCCATGCCAGATGGCGGTCAGTTAAAAGTTTTAGCGAGCCGCGTGCGTAAAGGGGTTCAGGTCACAGTCATTGATACCGGTTGTGGCATTGAACCGGGGAAACTTGGACTGATCTTCGAGCCGTTTTATACCAGTAAGGGGCGAGAAGGAACTGGCCTCGGTCTATCGATCAGTCACAATATCCTTTCTGAGCATAAAGGCTCTATCAGCGCTGAAAGTACGCTCAATCAAGGAACCCGGGTTTTTCTGGTGCTCCCGGTTGAGGATAGTGTCAGCGAAGGCTAAAAATCGCCAGAAAATTCCGTTTTTTCTTGTCTAGACAAAATCGCGTCAGGGTAAAGCCAAATAGGTGGCCAAAAACCACCTATTTGGCTTGCCTTTTCGTATACGTTCCCCTTATATTTTTACTCTCGTTGCTTGTTGGACATTAGATGAACGTCTACGTCCTGACTGCTTGATCACACTGAATGGGAGTTTCTCCAGTGGAAAAAATTTTGATTGTCGATGATGAGGCCTTTATTCGCGAAAACCTTGAGCGAATTCTTGCTGCTGATGGTTACAGAGCGCAATCGACCGACTCTCCCGAAGAGGCTGTCAAAATTGTCACTGAAGAAGAGATCAGTCTGGTTCTGCTAGATCTGAACCTCGGCAACAGGAGTGGCCTGGATGTGCTGCGAGCGATCAAAGAGGTTGATCCCGATATTCTGGTTATCATCATTACCGGATATGGCACGGTTGAAAGCGCGGTAGAAGCACTTAAAATAGGTGCCTACGATTACATCAAGAAACCGTTCAAGGCCGACGCGATCCATCTGATTGTTAAATTGGCACTTGAAACTCAAGCCCTGCGCCGCAAAGTCAAAAGACTCGCCCGTCAGGAAGATGATATTAATATGGTCGGCAACAGTCCGGCCCTGTTCCAAATTTTCAGACAGATCCGTGAGGTCGCCAAACATGAAACTGCGACCGTTCTGATTACGGGGGAGAGCGGCACGGGGAAGGAACTTGTTGCTCAAGCGATTCATAATCTTTCACCGCGCGTTGACAAGCCCTTTATCGAGATCAATTGTGGTTCCCTGCCGTTTAATCTCTTGGAGAGCGAGCTCTTCGGCCACGAACGGGGCGCTTTTACCGATGCAAAGACCCGTAAGCTTGGGCTGTTTGAAGAATCGGATAACGGCTCGATCTTTCTCGATGAGATTGGTGAGATGGATATGGGCCTGCAAGTCAAGTTGCTTCGTGTCCTCGAAGATCGCAAGATCAGAAGGTTGGGCGGAAACCGCAATATAGATATCAATGTACGAATCATTGCGGCGACAAACGCTAAACTTAAAGATGCGATTGACGCCAAAGAGTTTCGTGAAGACCTCTATTACCGCTTAAATGTTTTTCCGATTCATATTCCGCCATTGCGAGAACGTCGAGATGATGTGCCCTGTCTCCTTGAGTATTTCCTTCAACGCTTCAGTCGGGAGTTCAACAAGGCTATGCGCGGATTCTCACGCGATGCTCTCGATCTAATGCTGCGCTACCACTGGCCAGGAAACGTACGCGAATTGCGTAATGTGGTTGAGAGAATTTGCATCATGCACAATGTTGATGAGATTAAACCCGCTCATCTGCCGTGCGAGATCTGGGGGGAAGAGCCACAGAGCAAAGTGCCTTTCAGATATGAAATCCCGCCCGAAGGAATCGTCCTGGATGATGTCGTCTGTCAGGTGGAGAAGGACCTGATTTCGAAGGCTTTTTCCATAACTGGTGGCAATGTGGCCAGAACGGCAAGGATTCTGAATGTCCCGCGCGGCACCTTGCGCTACAAATTGGAAAAGTATGAGCTGGGGATAGATCTTCCTTGCTAAAAAATCACTGAAGTCGGGCATTTATTAGGCGAAAAAAGGAGTAGAATCCTATGGATTTCTACTCCTTTTTGTTGCTCTACTACTTTCGGTAGGTTACTTACGCGTGCGTTTTGGTCGTTCGCGGCGTGGTTTTTTCTTCTCTTCTTTCACAACCTCTGGTTCGTTGACCGGTTTGTCACGTGCGGCACTGACACAAATACAACGATCAATCAATCGAGTGCCATCAAGCATATTGATCGCTTCTTTAGTCTCAGCGTCGGATGACATGCGGATGAAGGCCTGTCCCTTGAAATTGCCGGTTCTTACATCTTTGAGCATGTTGATCGCGCGAACCGTTCCACAGACCGAAAATAGCTTGTGCAGATCTTCTTCTTCGACTTCGTACGAGATATCGCCAACGTATATTTCGTTGATTTTTGATTTCTTACTCATCCTGCATACCTTTCTTGAGTGTTTCGACGGCTGTTTGTTTTTGATTATAGCCATGACAGCCGGTCTCTTCGGCATGTTTTTTATGTTCGGGATAGGCTCTGCAATGATCAGGTTTGATTGAGTCTATACCGCAAAGGTAGCCTTTATCATCGAGCATATCGAGTAACCAGGGGCAGCGTTCAACATCCTCTCCCGTTTCAGGGTTGACCCAGGCGGTGTGCAACTGGTTTCCTGGACCGAGATCGAGAGTGACGACCCATGCAAGCAGATCATCTCGGCCCAATTTTTTCCAGCGTCGCAGGTCTGCATCACTGACGCAACCATTATATGCGTCGATAAGCGTCAGGCAGCAGTGACCACAGCAACTACAATTAAATTTTGGGTCCATTGATACCTTGTTCTTCTAACGCTTTATTCGTAATCGCTACCTGTAGTGATATCGGCTGATTACATACGTTCCAGGGTGCCGATGCCGAGCAAGGCAAGCCCCTGCTTGAGGATGCGCGCGGTTAACAGGCAAAGTTGAAGTCTGCTATTTCGTGAGATTACCGTTTCAGCCGCTAGGACTGGGCAGTTTTTGTAGAAGTTGGAGAAGGTCGATGCCAGATCATAGAGATAGCCGCTGAGTAGGTGAGGGGTGCCGCGTTCTGCCACCCGGTTTAGAATTTCGGCGAACTGAATTTGGCGGTTAGCCAACTCTCGTTCGATCTCTTCGCCAATGATAATGTCACCAGTGAGGTTGTTTTCATCAATTTCAGCTTTGCGGAAAATACTAGCAACACGCGTATAGGCGTAGAGCATGTAGGGACCAGTGTCCCCTTCAAAACTAATCATATTGTCGAAGCTGAACAAGTAGTCGCTACTGCGATTTTTTGAGAGGTCGGCATATTTGATAGAAGCAATACCGACGACTCGCCCGATCTCGTCAAGTTCTGATGACTCCATCTCTGGGTTCTTTTCTGCAACCAGTTGACGCGCACGCTTTTCAGCTTCGTCGATCAGATCTGAGAGTTTGGCGACGCTGCCGCTACGGGTTTTGAACGGTTTGCCGTCATCACCCATGACTGTACCGAAGCCCATATGCTCGACTTCAGTTCTGTCGGCAAGGAAACCTGCCTTACGTGCAACGGCAAACAGATGTTGAAAATGATGCGACTGACGCACATCGACGAAATAGAGAATCCGGTCGGCATTCAATCGATTCTGGCGATAACGCAAGGCGGCCAGGTCGGTAGTGGCGTAAAGGTAGCCGCCGCCCTGTTTCTGGATAATCATTGGTAAGGGATTATCGTCCTGCCCCTTGAACTCATCGAGAAAGACACACTTGGCACCTTGATCCTCGGTCAGTAACCCGGTTTTCTCCAGATCGCTGACGACGACAGGCAGATCTGCGTTATAGGCACTCTCACCATAGATTGCTTCGGGGGTTAGTCCAACACCAAGGCGATCGTAAATTCTTTGGCAATGGCTGAGGGAGATACTGAGAAACTCCTGCCAGAGGGTAAGACAGTTCTTGTCACCTGATTGGAGCTCAACCACGAGTTGACGCGCGCGTGCAGCGAATTCTTCAGAACTATCAAATTTCTGCTTGGCTTGACGGTAGAAGTTTTCAAGATCTGAGAGCTCCATGCTGATTTCACGACCTTCGTGTCGCAGTTGTTCCATCAGCGCTAACAGCATCCCAAATTGAGTTCCCCAGTCTCCGACATGGTTCTGCCGAATGACCTTGTGACCTAGAAATTCGAGCGTTCGCGCAACGGCATCACCAATGATTGTCGAGCGCAGATGGCCGACATGCATCTCTTTAGCAAGGTTTGGTGAGGAGTAATCGATCACAACCGTTTGTGGTTGCTTGACCAGGGGGACTCCAATGTGCGGATCAGCTAGGGCCGCAGCGACCTGGCGTGCCAACCAACTTTCATCAAGAAAGAAGTTGATGAACCCTGGCCCAGCAATCTCTACGCGTTCGATGGCGCCATCCTGAGGGAGCAGCGCAACAATTTTTTCGGCGATCTGGCGTGGGTTAGCTTTGGCTGGTTTGGCCAGAGTCATGGCCAGATTCGTTGCAAAATCACCGTGGCTTTTATCTTTAGTGCGTTCAACGGTGAAGCGTGGCGTCAGATCATCCGGCAAAACATGCTGATTTTTCAGTTCTTTTACAATATGTAGCAGTTGTTCGCTTACGTATTCTTTCACCAGTTTACTCCTGAGAATTTGGTCGTTCGGGCAAGGCAGCGCATCATTTCATTTTCGTAGATAAAAATCAATTCAACAAGGTATGAATATACCTGTCGGCGTGGAGATAGTAGATTTAAACGATCATGGGGTGAAGGGCAGAATGGTAGAGCAATTACGTCCGCCATGTTTAGAGGCATAGAGGGCACGGTCGGTCGTGTCAATGAGTGCTCCCTTGTTTAATCTTTTAGTTCCGGGTGAAAAGCATGTTCCTCCGACACTGATCGTGACCTTCAACTCTTTGCCCTTGACCGGGGTTGCCATCTGCTCGACGCTTTTGCGCAAACGTTCTGCAAAGGCTATGAGGCCAGGTTCATCGGTTTCTGGCAAGATAATAGCGAATTCTTCACCACCATAACGCGCGACTATGTCACTCGGCCGAGCGATGCTGTTCACGACATGAGCAATGTTCATCAAGACCAGATCACCATTTGGATGACCGTAGGTATCATTGACTTGCTTGAAATGGTCAAGGTCAAACAGAATCAAGGAGAATGAGGATTGATAACGTTCGGAACGATCAATCTCTTTTTCGATCATTTCCTGGAAATAACGGTGGTTATAGAGGCCAGTCAGACCATCGCGAAAAACTAGTTGATGAAGCCTCGAGTTTGCATCTCGCAGTTCGGCTGCGAGTCTGTCGGTCTCCTCTTTAGATTCTTTAAGTTCCATGATCAGTTGTGCATAGGAGAGGTTCAGGCGACCAAGTTCCTCGTTTGCTTCCTGTAGCATCTGTGAATAGGGTTTAAGGTCCCCTGAGTCTATTTCAAAGGTAGACAATATCTCAATACTTCGGCTGGCAACAGAATCGACCAGTTTGTTAATCTGATCTTCCGTGAAGCTGTAGAGTTTGGATAGTTCGTTATGGATTAACCGCATTTGTTTGCCACTATTCAGTCCCATATATATGGAGACAAGGCGGTCAGCGATTTGCAGAAGCTTTGCTGCTGAACGATGCTGCTCAGGAGCGAACTCAGGACAATGATGATAACGAATGGGGAGGTGAATTGCCTCTGGAAGATGCCAGCGTTCCAGAACCCCAGAGCCCATTTCAGCATGATTCAGGCCAAGGAGTCGTGTTTCTATGGTTAAGGAAGAGTCCTGTGTCCTTTTTTTTTCATCTAAGACTTTCTGATAACTTTCAGGAATAGCTTGGTGCAGAATCAGTATGCCAAGGTCACAAAGAAGTGCTGAGACAAAAGTATCTTCGCTGTCATGCTTAAATTCAAGAGCAAGCAATTCGGCAGCGACTGCAAAAGTAACTGACCGACACCAGAAATAATTGAAGTCAAAGCCTTGTCCGTCCTGCTCACTTAACTCCTTTGCAATGACAAATGAAAGCGCGATATTCTTTAGAACGTTGACACCCAGAACGGTTATGGCTTTTTCAATGCTATTGACTTGAAATTTAAGGGAATAAAAACCTGAATTGGCAATTCTCAGCAGTTTAGCAGTGAGAGCTGGGTCTGATGAAATAATTTTAGCCAGCTCATTGAAGGAGGGCTCGTCTTTTTGAACAGCATTCAGGATACTCACGGCAATTGCAGGTGGTGACGGGATCTTTATTCCATCAGTGATCATTTGATCAATTTTTCTCTGAACACTGTTAGATTTCAATCTCAGTCTCCATGGAACAAATCATCTAAGTAATCGGTGCATGCAATGAAGTGAAGTTTAACAATAAATCAAACTTACCAGCTAATCACAAAGCGGGGCGGGTATCTGTTGAACTATTAACTGATAAAAGAGTCGTACAATTGCGCCCAGCATGTTTGGACTTATAAAGTGCACGGTCGGCAGCGTCGATGATTGTTCGCTTTTCAATTTTGCCATCAGCTGGAGAATACCAGCTTCCGCCAACGCTGATCGTGACATTAAGTTCTTTATGATCTATCAGGGTCGCCATTTGTTCAACACTGCGGCGAAGTCTTTCGGTGAATATTTTGAGCCCCATTTCGTTTGTTTCAGGCAAAATCACAGCAAACTCTTCTCCTCCGTAACGAGCGACAATGTCACTGGGGCGGACTGCATTCTGTACAACATGGGCGATGTTCATCAGGACCATGTCTCCGCTAGGATGGCCATAGTTATCATTAACTTTTTTAAAATGGTCTATGTCGAACATTATCAGCGAAAAGGTCGATTGATAGCGCTCAGCACGGTCAATTTCTTTTTCGACCATCTCCTGGAAGTATCGATGATTGTAGAGCCCCGTCAGGCCATCTCTAAAGACTAACTCGTGTAACTTTGAATTGGCATCGCGCACTTCTGCTGCAAGGCGGTCGGCCTCTGTCTTGGCCTCTTTTAGTTCCATAATTAATTGTTCATAGGAGAGGTTTAGACGGCCGAGTTCTTCGTTGGCTTCTTGAAGCATCTGTGAGTAGGGTTTCATGTCACCAGGATCAATGTCGAAAGTCCCGAGTATTTCGATGCTTCGGCTAGCAACTGCATCCACAAGTTCTATGATTTGATTTTCAGACAGATCGAAGTGTGTTTTTAATTCTTCATGGGCTTTGCGAACTCTTTCTCCTGAGTTTGAATCAATGTAAATTGATGAGAGTTGGCCTGCGATCTCTAAAATCTGGGAAGCCGTCTGATGGTTTTCCGGAGCCTGATCTGGATTGTGATGAAAAAGGATAGGGAGCCAGATTGATTCAGGGAGCTTCCAACGTTCTAGAATACCTGCCCCCATCTCAGCATGGTTAAACCCAAGATTGCGTGTTTCGATGTCGTGAATTTGTTCACCAGAGACTTTCTTTTTATCAAGAACCTTAAGGTAAGTTTCGGGCATAGTTTGATGAAGTATCAGGACGCCAATGTCTGTAAGCAGAGCGGTGACAAAAGTGTCATCACTCTTATGGTTAATTTGCTTTGCCAGTAATTCCGCTGCAACTGCGAAGGTGATCGAACGGCGCCAGAAATAATTAAAATCGAAATTTGAACCTTCCTGGCTACTCATATCCTTAGCGATAACGAAGGAGAGAGCAATGTTTTTAAGGGCATTTACACCCAGTACTGTCAATGTTTTTTCGATACTTGTTACTTCATATTGCAGAGAATAAAAACTGGAGTTGGCGACTTGTAACAGTTTGGCTGTCAGTGCCGGATCTGAAGAGATGATCTCGGCGAGATCTTTAAGTGAGGGGGAATCTTTTTGGACAGCGTTAAGAATACGGACCGCAATGGCTGGAGGAGTAGGGATTTTAATCCCATCGGCGACCATCTTGTCGATTCTGGTTTGAAAGTCTTTTGATGCCACTTAGTTTACTCCTCAATAAAAAGCATAATCCTTTGTATATTTTAACTTAGTTGGCATCGGTTGCAACTTCTAATTCCGAATAAATAATAGTTCAACGCTTTGTAACCCGGCGTTTTAGCTCAAGCTGGACCAGAGCCTTTTGTTGAGCAGAAAGACGTCGAGAAGAAAGGATCTGGTTGATCGCAGTTACAGGTAGTTTTGGTAGCCAAAGGGTGTACCAAATAGCGGGCGTATGTCGATTTTTTAGAATTGCCATCTGTAAATTCGGTCGCTGTTTCCAACGGAAGTGGCGGGCAACCATTGAGATGGTTGTTGCTGTCGCATTTGTTCCGTTCAGTAATTGGAAAACAGCAGCCTCTTGCAGTCTTGGACTGTTGAGACATGCATCAAAGGTTCGAGAATCCCCTTCTTTAAGTAGCTCGCCAACGACAGCTGCTGTTGCACGTCGAGCCAGTGTGATTTTATTGCCAACCGGTGTGGTTGGAAGCCTTTGAATTATCATCCGTTCAGCTGCAAGACGTTGGTCAGGTGTGACTCCGGGGATAAAACAGAGGTCAACCAGCTCAAACATGCGCAAGGTTGGCAGTAAACGTCTAATTAAAGTGCCGGGAGTGGTAGGGTTTTTGACTATTGCCAGGATCAATTGATGAGAAAGGTTATTTGCGCGACGTTGATGGATCAGGGTGAGAATTTCTTCAGGGAGATCACGGCGCTTTAGTAATGCGAAAAGATGATCATCCGAAAGGTTCGGATTGCGCAACAAGGCCTTTAGGGTATCTACATCATTTTCTAGAATGAGTTGAAATATTCTGTCTGAGGATGCGGACAGAGCTGTTGAATAACGTTTTGCTTGTATTATATCAAGCTGGCCTGGTTCAGCACCCTGCATAAGACTTAACTCATCTGGATTTTATTCTTGAGAATCAACATTTCAAAAGCCATGGTCACCTTTGCGATCATTTTCTGGTATTCGGGTAGCTGCTCTTGAAAATTATGTTTTGTGTCCTGCAGGTAAAGGACACTGACAAGCCGGCCGCGTAGCATAAGTGGCATAAGGAGTACAGTTTGGGGGAGTTGATGACTAAATCGACTTGAAAGCAAGATGTTGTTAACCTCCTTCACCAGGGGGCCCAAATAAAAGGATTTGCTCAAGGAGACTGTTTGTAGCACCGAGGGCTGATCCAGTGGGATTTGCAGTTGTTCAAAATCTATGAGCGGTTCACTGGCAAACGCGGCTTTCCAGCCAATGGCTTCGCCATCTTTGATCATAAGAAGGGCGACTCCAGCATTCATCTGAGAGACATAGTCGATGATCGCGTCGGCAATATCATCGCGGTTTACCGCTGAATTCAGTTGCCTACAGAAGAGTGCAAAGGGATGTTGTTCTTTGGTCTGCAGCTTTTGAATTTCGAGAGTGGCCTGAGGTTCTGTCCCAGGCTTAAGACTGCTGTCTTCAGCGAGATTGCGTAGATGCGTTGGCAGGTTTATAAGTTCTTGGTACTCCTCGTCAGAAAGCATATCGAGGGATTCTTTTTCCCCGAGAAGCGGCCAGCTCTCTTCATCGTTCGTATCTAACTCAAGAATATCTTCATCAGCAACATCCAGAATCGGGTCTTGTTTTTGGATGGATGAAGGGGGAATGTTTTTTTTGTTGCTCCGATTCGCAAGCTTTTGACTCAGGCTTTGAAAGCGGATCGAGAGGTCGAGTTGATAGTATTTTTGTAGGGCCAGCATTAGACGAATTTCAGGGACGACAACCGGGACAATGATAAAGCCTAAGCGGAATGCCAAGGCGTCTATTATTGTCAGATTCGTCGGGTCGGACATTGCGAGGTAGAGGCGTTTCTTCTCTAGTCGACAAGGGATAACCAAATGTTTTCTTGCCAGTTTATGAGGAACCAGATTGATGACCTCAATCGGAATTTTCATCAATAATTTGGGTTCAATATAGGGGAGGTGGAGTTTACGACTTAAGGTTCGCGCTATCTCTTCTTCACTGAGATGGCCCAGTTCAACGATGTTGGTTCCAAGGCGCCCACCGTAAAGACACTGGGCTTCAATTGCTTCTTCCAGTTGGGTTGATGTAAGTAATTTTTCAGAGACCAGAAGGTCTCCCAGGCGTTGCGACATCATCTGATCCCCATCCGTCTGGTTGCTGGTATGAAGTTCGAGCTTGGTCCCGGATTTAAACATGTACTTCTCACCCCTCGATTTATCATTCTACCACGGAATCCGCCGTCGATAGCGAGTCCGACGGCGGATAATATAGCAATAAATGCCGTTCAGGGCATCGATTTTATGAATTTAAGTTGTTTGTCAGATTATGGATAACTTTTCTCCCGCTGAGTTTCGCGACGCATGCGAGTTGATTCAGCTCGGATATCGACCAAGTCACGATTCATTTGTGCTAGCCCATACCAGGTGACATAGTCTGGATTCATGTGGAAGGCTCCCTGAAAGGAACGCATCCGGTGTTCCATGAACATGACGTAAAGGGTCTGCTCAATCGGGGTGTTAGCGTTGTAGAAAGCTAAGATGTCAGGATAGGCGGGTTTGCCTGATTCGGGCTTAATGACGCCTTCGCTATAGAGATCTGCAACAATTTGGATGCCTGTCGCCATCAATTTGTCGGCTTCCTTAAGCATCTGGTCTGCATTTTGGAGCTGAACGCTGGCATAGCGACTGCTGTGACATTTGCTGCAAATTTCAAGCATCTTGTCGCGTTCTTCTTTCCAGTCTTTTTGGTTCAGGCGTGCAACCTTGCCTTCTTTGATAACATCAAGCCGTGATGTCGGGTTGCCTTCCGGGTCGAGAACATGCAAGCCCTTGAGAATGGTCGTGCGGTAACCGAGCCATTCTTGATCATCTTCAGGCAGACGAAGGCCCAGGAAGCCCCAGGCAGTCATGACTCCGTGATCTCCTTCGGGCATATGGCAGGTTTGACAGGATGGAGCACGGTTGTCAGTCCCGTCGCCTTGGAATATGGCCCCATGCTTCGACCCAGACCACATCTCCCACTGGGGATGATCGAACCCCATGTGGCAGGTGCGGCAGGTTTGAGGTTGGCGAGCCTCTGCCACCGAAAAGCTATGGCGGGTATGGCACGAATCGCAGGGATTTCCGTAGGGAGAGCTTTTTCGCTGCTCTGCGGTGCGCACTCCGATTTTATGACAGCCTCCACAACCCTTAAGCCCCTGAATGTAGGCATGAGGTTGTAATCCCGTTTTTGGCATAGCGTCCATTGCGACCCAGGCAAGGCTGTGTTTGCCATTCATATACTGGTCATACTGCTTCTGGTGGCAAGGTTGGCAGGTTTTTTCAGTCGGGATATTGACCTTGTCTACGTCGTCTGCAGACAGGTGTGCACTCCCGTGGCAGGTTGAACAATCAAGCCCGACTTTCCCCATTTTTCCCGCTCGAAAATCATTGACAATTTGCGGAGTGATCTGGGTGTGACATGGGATACACCTTGATTCTGCCGCAATAGAGGACACTGGTAGCAGCAACAAGCACAACAATATAAAACGCATGAAGATCTCCTCGGGGCTTAAAATGATTAAACAGATCACAAATTTAGCAGACAGGGGCACTGCTGTCTCACAGTTTGATCAATAAATAGAAGGCCTGGAACCTCTTTGTGTTACAATGAATTTCGCCAAAAACGCATTGAATACAGGAGGTT
>Ga0316202_10001464_pt1 | contig 18364 bp, 28 predicted proteins | sample 3monrhotite_MG_FD_204934 | JGI IMG/M metagenome (GOLD analysis project Ga0316202, IMG submission 204934) | Microbial mat bacterial communities from mineral coupon in-situ incubated in ocean water Damariscotta River, Maine, United States -... | ecosystem: Environmental > Aquatic > Marine >... | reverse complement strand
TGCAACTTTCCGCAGGAGATTACATAGAGGTCATGTGGGCGACTAACAGCACAAGCGGTTATTTGGAAGCAGTGGCCGCAACTGCATTCGCGCCAGCTACGCCGTCAGCAACTATATCTATGGTGAGACTTCATGGATAAAGAGATTAAAAGATGTCGTAAATGGATAGAGGCCGCATTGGAATACTCAGGCGGCACTCACACGTTTAGCGATGTTGTGAGCGGCCTCAACAAAGGCGTGCTACAACTGTGGCCGACGCCGAGGGGGTGCATAGTTACTGAAATTGTGGTATATCCGAAAAAGAAAGTTTTAAACGTCTTTTTGGGTGGCGGAGAGTTGGACCAGATTTTAGACATGCACAAAGATGTAATGGATTGGGCAAAGGTGCAGGGCTGTACCGCGCTATCAATGTCAGGTAGGTCTGGCTGGAAGAAACCACTAAAAGAACACGGCTGGAAAACTCAGCATGTTTCTTATGTTAAGGAGTTCGCATAATGTCAGGCGGCAAGGGCGGGTCATCGACCCAAACAGTTGAGATACCAGAATACATTGAAGAAGCTGCACAGCGCAATTTAACTAAAGCTGAACGCATTTCCCAGATTGGTTATGTGCCATATTACGGGCCAGACGTTGCTGCGTTCACCCCAATGCAACAGGCTGGCTTCCAAAACACTGCCGACGTTGCTGGCGCATTCGGCATGGCGTCCCCAGTGTCGCAGCGGGATATCATGGGCGGCATGGGCGCTCCGACGCAATACGCAAATGGCGTAATGGGGTATTCGTCTCAGCCTCTATACCAGCAGTCATTAGATCAATTTGCTGCTGCAAGGCCGTCGCAGAAAGCCTACATAGATAGCTTCTTCATAGACCCTTCTAGTGGTCAGTATGCGTACCAACCTTTTGACTACACACAAACAGAAACGCTTGCATCAGCAGGGAGAAGAGTTGCTGCTGAAGAAGCTGCCGAGCGTGAAGCCGTAAGAGCGGCTGAAGAAGAGGCGTTTCGTTTAGCAAACATGGGTCCAGCCCCAGGCGACCCTGGTATGTCGGGTAACCCTCAGTTTGATCCAAATATGCCAGGCGGGTATAATACAGAAGGTTCTTTTGATCTTGGCGGCATTTTGAATGCTATGCCTGCTGCTAGGTTTGTTGACGTTCTCCAAGGAGAGTCCTTTATCCCGACAGACACGCCTAAGTCAAAAGTAAGAACCCTCAGTAACAGCAACGTATCGTCACAAAGCGGCGGTACAATTGGCATGGCTAACCCAGGCTTCTCACCAGGGGTAGGCTCTGGTGGATTCGCAGGCAGTGTAGGCGGCAGCTACGGCTCCGACCCTAGCGCGGCTGACTCTGGCGAGGGAACTTACGGCGGTGACTTTGGAGGTCCAGGTAGCTTTGGCGGCGAAGGCGGCGGGTGGGCTAACTAAAATGAAAAACCTCAAGCCAATAACTATTATAAAAAACAAGAAGGAAGCGTGATATGTCTATTATGCCGTCCCTTATCTCATTAGGCGGTCCACAAGGTAGCTTTACCCCTCGGACAATTGCAAACCAGCCCCCTCCCCTTTCTGCACCAGGTGGTCCACAAGGTAGCTTTACCCCTCGGACAATTGCAAACCAGCCCCCTCCCCTTACTTCTCCAGGCGGTCCACAAGGTAGCTTTACCCCGCCTATGTTCGGTGGGAAGGGTGGCCTGCCTAGACCGCAAACTGCAACACCGGCTCCAACGCAAGGTCGTTACGCACCTTTATCGCCCTCTGGAAACTTCAACGTAAACCGCGCAAGCGCTGCTGGATTGCAGCAAGCCATGCAAGGCACGCAAATGGGTATGGGTTTCCGAGCGCCGCCAGTTTCAGCGGTTGGATACGGTCCAGCCCAGCAACGGGCGCAGCAGTTGGCGTCAACAAACATTTCACAATATGAAAGCCCGTACCAGCAAGCGGTGATTGACCGCACACTCTCAGATTTAGCTGGCGCACAAGAGAAGCAGCTAAACGTCATGGGCGCGCAAGCAGAAGCAGCTAACGCATTCGGCGGCTCTCGTCAGGCATTAGAAGCCGCTGAGACGCGAAAAGGCTTCTCCAAGCAAGCGGCTGACACTGTTGCAAACTTGCGACAGTCTGGGTTCCAACAGGCACAACAAGCCGCACAATTTGATGTCGGCCAACGCGCTGCCGTCGAAGCAGCTAACACCGCCGCACGCACAGCAGCCGCTCAGTATGGCGCAACAGCAGCGCAGCAGGCGCAGCAGCAAAACTTTGCGAACCAACTCGCGGCAAATCAAGCACGCATGTCTGCCGCGCAGCAAATGGGTTCGTTGGGGCAGCAGGCATTTAGCACTGGTCAATCAATCCAGCAGCAGCAAATGCAGCAAGGCTTGCTACAGCAAGGTTTACAGCAGGCTCTCATCGACGCCGCTCGCGGCCAGTTCGCAGGATATGCAGGCGCGCCAGGTGCAGCGCTTCAAGCGCCACTGGCGGCGTTGGGAGTTTCCCCAGTTCCCGAAACACGCACGACATCTAAGCAGCCTGGCTTGTTTGATTATCTGTCTCTCGGCGCAACTGCTTACGCATCAGACGAACGGCTCAAGACCAACGTCAAGCCGCTCGGCAAAGAGGCAGGCATCAACGTCTACTCATGGGATTGGAACGACGAAGGTAAGCGGGTCGCAGATCCAGCGCAGCCGACAGTCGGCGTTATGGCTCAAGAGCTTCAAGCGACGCATCCGCACTTGGTTTCACGGGCTGATGATGGATACCTCCGCGTCAATTACGCTGGGTTAGTTTCGGAGTTAGGGGCAGCCTGATGACACTCAAGGAGCGCTTAGGTTTATCAGACCGAGATATACTAGCTAAGACCATACAGGCCGAGGCTGGCAACCAAGGTGCGCAAGGTATGCTTGCTGTTGGGTCTGTTATAATGAATAGAACTAAAGCGTCAGGATACGGCGGCAGCGTTCAAGACGTTATCTTGAAGCCTGGTCAGTTTTCTCCTTGGAATAGCGAAACAAACTATGCGGGTGGTGCGCAAGGTCAGGACATGATGAACCTGGTTGCAAGCCCTCAAGCGTATGCAGTTACCGACGCGGTTTTATCTGGAAAGGCTCCAGACCCGACAAGCGGCGCAACCCACTTTTATAATGATCGTATATCAAACCCATCTTGGGGCGCAGAAAAGCAGGGTGGTGATTGGACCCGTATTGGTTCGCACTTGTTCGGAAAAGCTGACGCTGGTCGCAGCAGCAATCAACTCGTAGCCAACGACGCAATGCGCGCCATTGGTAAGCAGCCAATAGGACTTGCGGATGCAAATATTACAGGACTTGCGGATGCAAATATTAAGGAGAATAGCCAAATGATGCAGCAACGAAGACCGCGTGGCCTACTCGAAAACTTTGGCATTCAGAAGATGCAAGAAGGCGCTGAAGGCGAAACTGGTCAGCGCTTCTACAATCGTGACACCTTCAAGGATCGTCTGGCAGACTTAGCTGTCGGTTTTGGTAAGATGGGCATAATGGGTTTGGACGAACCAGCGGCGGCTGTAGCTAAAAGACGGGCTGAAAGGCGAGATAAGAATAAGACAGTTGAGTACCTAATGGCTAATGGTCGCGAGGATTTGGCTGGGGCTGTCCGAGCTGGCACGCTTACGCCTCGTGACGCTGCTGGGATTATGTTTGCGAAGCCGAAAGGTCAATACAAGCAAGTCAGCGGATCTGAACTTGGGTATGAAGGGAAGGATGCAAACAGACTATTTAATGTTGGTCCTGACGGGAAAATTACTAGTATTGGCGGTACAGGCCCAGTGACAAACGTTTACGGTGAGCAAAAAATGCCTCCCGGCTTAGAAGCAATGGACAAAGAATTTGGCAAAAAGGCTGCTGAACTTAGCATGTCTGGCTTGGCAGATGCTAGAGCGCAATCTGCCACAATCAATACGGTTCTTAAAAAACTAGAGTCAGGAGAAAAGCTCACAGGGGCATTTATCGGCGCTCAGCCTGATTATTTAAGAGCCATTTTGAATCCAGAAGCTCAAGACGCAATAGATAGAGTTGGAAGTGTTGTACAGAGAAGCCTGAGAGAAGTTCTTGGCGGCCAATTTGCTCAAAAAGAAGGTGAGCAACTTGTAAAGCGCGCCTATAACCCATCTCTTAAGCCTGAGCAAAACGCTGCTCGACTTCGTGCTTTGTTCTCGGTACTAGACCAAACTGCGAAGAATAAAATGGAAATGGTGGAATACTTCCGAAAGGATTACACACTCAGAGGTTATGAGGGCAATTTGAAAGACCCTACTGTAGAAGACCTAGAGGCTGCGATGGATGCGGCGGTTCCCTCAACTCCCTCAACCACCAATAGCAGCCCCAAAAAGAGACTTAAATACAACTCTAATACAGGGGAGTTTGAAGAATGATTGAAGTAGAACTTGCTGATGGCCGTATTTTGGAGTTTCCAGAAGGCACAAGCCAAGATGAAATGCGTGGAGCTATAAATAAATTTATAGGGCAACCAGAGGGGGTTGAGGCCGAAGGTGGTTTCCGTCTTGGCGGCTTCCGCGAGAATATACTCGGTGGGCAAGGTGCAGTCGATACACCAGGTGAGATTATTGGGGATATTATTGGAAGCGCAGGCGCAGGGGCGCTGCGTGGCGTGAAAGGCTTGCTAGAAACACCTGAGATGCTTGGGAGAGCTGCACTTCGCGGATACCAGACATTGACTGGATCTGAGGAGAGAACTCCTGTGTTCGACACCGCCACAGGCCGTGTGTTAGGGGCTGGGTACGAGGGTCTAGCCAGTTCAGTTGGCGCTGATCCAGAAGGCATTAGCAGGCGCGGAGAAACAACCGCCGCCGAGTACGCGGGGACAGTCGGGGAGTTTTTGCCTGCTGCTATCGGTGGTGGCGCTGGGGCGCTAAAAACTGCGGTCACTGCGGGTTTGGGTAGCGAAGCGCTAGGCCAAGCGACAGAAGATACTGTCCTAGAAACCCCCGCGAGAATTATCGGCGCTTTTGCGGCTCCCGCAGCGCTTACGGGCGTAAAAAACAAGACGGTTAGAGCTATGGAAAAGCGAGCTGTTCAAACGCCCACGTTAGAAACAGCTAGGGCGAACAAAAACGCGAAGTATGCAGCGGCAAAAGCGGCTGGCGCGGAAGTGCAAGTTGATATGGGTGGGCTATACCGTAGCGTCCTTAACGACATGAAGAATGCCCCGGAAGAATTGTTTTCCAACTACACTCCTGGAGTTGACACGCACATTGATAATGCGCTGAAAATCCTTTCGTCAAGAAAGAAAAAGACGTTCAACATCAACCAGTTGGATCGCATTCGTTCATCCCTCAAGGAGATATACTACAAAGGTAAGGGCGGTGGGCAAAGCAAACACGACGAACGTGTTGGATTTATTGTTGATAAGATTGACGAGGCTATAGACGCAGCCCCAGCAGGCATAAGTGGAACGGAGGCAGGCGCTTTGTTTAACCAAGCTCGTTCCGCCAACAGGCAGTACAAAAAGATGGAAATGTTTGAAGACCTTATGCGCAAGGCTGAATTTGAAACTGCATCCTCGGGATCAGGCGGTAACATCGTTAATAAATATCGACAAGCCATTAAGTCAATTCTTACGCAACCCAAGAAGAAGGCGCAGTTTGACCCGCAAGAGCTGGAAGTTATGGAAGCTATGGTGCGCGGTAGCCTGCCAGAGAACGTGCTCCGTCAAGTAGGTAAGTTATCACCGACAGGTGGGGGCTTGTCGCAGTATTTAAACTTAGGTGCAGTTGTGTATAACCCAGCCATGGCGGGTTTTACTGCCGCAGGCTTCGGCGCAAAAGCGCTAGCGGACAAGCGCGCGGTCAACGCGGTTGATGATGTTAGACGTATGCTTGCTACTGGAACCGCTCCTAGCACCACCAAAGCTCCAAGCGACAGACAACTCCGCATCCTCCTCGGACTACAAGCAGATTAAGGACTATACGCATGGAACCAAAAGACATGATCGAAGAGATACTTGAAGGTGCCGATGTTGAAGTCGAAGTCGAAGAGGCTTACGTTGAAGAAAGCACGTTCAAGGCAAAGTCTCGCACAGAGATCGAAGGCATCGTCCAAAGCGCCATATCCGACGCTGTAGATTTCATTGAAAGCGAAATCAGTGAAGACCGCATAAAGGCACAACGCTATTATGACGGCGAGTCGGATTTGGGCTATGAGGACGGGCGCAGCAAGGTCGTGGCGACTAAGGTTCGTGATACTGTGCGCTCGGTTAAGCCTAGCTTGATGCGTATATTCCTAAGTACAGCCAAGCCAGTTGAGTTCGTCCCAAGAGGCCCAGAGGACGTTGGAATGGCTGAACAAGCCACTGAGTTCATGCACCATGAGTTTACACGCCTTAATGGATATCGTGTACTTAACGACGCCTTCCAAGACGCCTTAGTTAAGAAGCAGGGCATCGTTAAAGCCTACTGGATGATGTACCCAGAGGCAGAGATATTCACATTCACAGACTTGTCTGATGATGAATACGCATATCTGATCGACGATGATGAAGTTACAGTCATCGAGCATAGCATTGAGATGACAATATCAATGGACGAAATGGGCATGGAAGTTGAAATGCCTATCCACAGCGTAAAACTAAGCCGCCAGAAGGAGCGCGGAGAGCTGTGCATTGAAAGCATACCACCAGAAGAGTTCTTCATTAACCGTGATGCTCGGTCGTTGGATGACGCATATATCACAGCGCACCGCACAGATATGCGCGCAGGCGACGTGATTGCTATGGGGTTTGACCCAGAAATAGTGCTAAATCTCAGCGGCCTGGAAAGCGGCTCAGAGATGACAGAGGCCGAAACATACGAGCGTCGCGGGTATGACATGGACACGTCTGACTCTGATGAGCAAGACCCAACCATGAAAAACGTAACTATTACAGAGGCTTACATGAGAATTGATGCAGACGGGACTGGCGTTCCTGTCTTGCACAAGCTAACTTGCGGCGGCACAGCATACGAGCTGCTGGACTTTGAGCCTTGCGATGAGATCCCGTTTGCCAAGTTTGAGATAGATCCAGAACCACACGCCTTCTACGGTCGTAGCCTAGCTGAGATCGTTATGGACGATCAGGACGCGGCAACGTCTGTGTTGCGTGGCATTCTTGATAACGTAGCCATGACAAACAACCCGCGCGTCGGCATTGTAGATGGCTCAGTAAATATAGACGACGTTCTAAACAATGAGATTGGTGCAGTCGTGAGAATGCGCCAGGCTGGGTCTGTACAAGACCTATCAGTGCCATTTACAGCCGGTCAGACACTCGGTGCGCTGACCTACCTGGATGGCTTAGTGGAAAGCAAGACAGGCGTGTCACGGGCGTCAATGGGCCTCGATCCAGACGCCATGCAGTCAACCACCAAAGCAGCCGTGCAAGCAACTGTGCAAGCGGCGGCTGGTCAGGTTGAAGTTATGGTGCGCAACCTTGCAGACGGTATGCGCGACCTGTTCGGCCTGATGCTGCGCCTTATGAGCAAAAATATTGACGAAGAGCAGATGATGCGGATGAATGGGTCGTTTGTGCCTGTTGACCCGCGTGTCTGGGATCAGTCAATGGACGTGGCTATCAATGTCGGCCTCGGCACTGGCAGAGAAGAAGAGAAGGCAATGGCACTGAGCCAAGCCTTGCAGATGCAGACAATGGTTTATCAGACTTACGGGCCAATGAACGGCCTGGTCAGCATGACCAACATCCGCAACACACTAGCCGACCAGTTGGCCGTGTCGGGCATCCGCAACGCAGATCGTTACTTTGCGCCGATCACACCAGAGATTGAGATGCAAATGCTGCAAATGCAGCAGCAGGCTCAAGCACAGCAAGGTCAAGCGCAAGACCCTAACGCCACTTTCTTGCAGGCAGAACAAATGAAAGCACAAACCAAGATGCAGGCTGATATGGCAAAACTGCAACTTGAGGCGCAAAAAGCCGCTGCAAGTGACGATTTGAAGCGTGACCAGATGGCTCAAGACCTTCTCGTTGACGCCGCAAAAGTGTATGGTGAATATGGGACAGCAGTGGATGTTGCACGCATCCAAGCTGAACAAGATAAAAACCGCATGATTGGCGGTATGGCACAAGGAAACGTACAGCAGTGAGCGCTGATATACGAATAAAAGCCGATGACGCGCGTCGTTTAAAACACGACAGCGCGTTTAAGGCGTTTGTGCAAGAGGTTCGCGAAAGCCAGATGCAAGTTTTCGCAAACAGTGGTGCTTCAGACGTTGAAGCCCGTGAAGAGGCGCACGCGATAATTCGTGCGTTAAACCAGATCGAAGTGAACCTTGACGCTGCGTTAGCAGCAGAGACACTTTTAGATCGCAAACAAAGAAAGTAGCACCGATGGAATCGACTACACTAGAACAAGCGGCTGAGAGCCTGCTATCAACATCCGAGCCAGAGGCGCAGGGTGATAATCTAAGCGAAGCTGTGGAAGAAATCACAGAGCCTACAGACGACGGTCAGGGCGAAGAGATTGAAGCTGTAGCCGAGAGCGAAGATGACGTCGAGGTCTCCGACGTAGATATTGATGACCAAATTGACGACGAAGACCTAGTAGAAGTTGAAGCTGAAGACACCAACGCGCTCATCTCCGTGAAAGTAGACGGCAAGGAAGAGCAATGGACACTGGATCAGTTAAAGCAATCTGCGGCGGGTCAAGCGGCAATCAATAAACGGTTCCAAGAAGCTGCCGAGGCGCGTAAGCAAATTGAACAGCAGGCAGCCGTTTTACAGCAGCAACAGCAACAAGTCATGCAGTTGTACCAAGCAGCGCAAAATGGTGGTCTACAAGCCCCAACCCCACCTTCTAAAGAGTTATTTGAAAGTGACCCTATTGGGTTCATGGAAGAAAAGCTCAATTACGAAGAGGCGAAGGGCCAATATGATCAGCAAATGCACCAACTTCAGAATGTGCAACGTCAGCAGATGCAAGCTCAACAAGAGGCTCAACAAGCCTACCTTCAAGAGCAGGCAAGAGAGTTGACACAGCATATCCCTGATATCGCAGACCCAGAAAAGGGCCAGGCGATTAAAAACGCATTAGTCGAAACTGGCGTCGAGTACGGCTTTACAGCCGATGAGATGCAGCGTGTGACTGATGCTAGATATGTTCGTGCGTTGAACGACGCTCGGAAATACCGCGAGTTGGTGAAAAAGCGCAAATCAGTGACGGCCAAAGGTGAAAAGGCCCGACCTGTAATTAAAGCTGGTGCAAAGAAAACTGCCGATGGAAATGCTGCAACTCGCAAAAAAGCGAAAACTCGCTTGCAGAAGACAGGCTCAATCGATGACGCATTGGGCTTGATAATCAACTCCTAAGTCTTTGAAAGGACTAAACAAATGGCACAGCCAGCAAATACATTTGACAGCTACGATGCTGTCGGCATCAGGGAAGATCTCTCAGATGTAATCCACAACATCTCCCCGGAGGAAACTCCATTTTACAGCAAATCTGCTAAGAAGTCGGCAAGCAACACTTTTGTTGAGTGGCAAACAGACAGCCTTCGTGCTTCTGCTGCGAATGCTCACATTGAAGGTGACGCGACTGCTGGCGAAGCTCGCGCTGCTACAACTCGTTTGGGCAACTACACCCAAATTTTCAAAAACGCAGTTGTCGTGCCAGACACAGACGAAGGTCTGGACAAAGCCGGTCGCGCAAAAGAAGTGGCATATCAGACACTTAAAATTGCGAAAGAGCAAAAGCTCGACATAGAAAAGGCTATGTTCGACAACAATGCGCGTGTTGCGGGTAACTCCACAACTGCACGCGAAATGGCTGGCGCATTGGCTTGGATCAAAACCAGCACAGACCACGGCGCAAACGAAGGCGCTGATCCAGCGGGTACAGGCGCAGACGCACGTACAGATGAGACAACTACTCTCATCGCGTTCTCGCAGGCTCGTTTTGACGGTGTTATGCAGTCAATTTGGGAAGAAGGCGGGAAGCCAGATACGGTTTATTTAAGCGCATTCCAAATGAATGTTGCACTTGGCTTCACTGGTAACAACAACCAGCGTTCAGCAGTACAAGCTGGCGATGAGCGTGTTATCAAGTCCCTGGCAGTATACGTGACCCCATGGGGAACTGTAGAGTTCATGCCAAGCCGGGAGAACCGTTCGCGTGACGTCCTAATTATGCAGGACGATATGTGGGAAGTCGCAAGCTTGCGTCCGACCAAGAACGTTGCTTTGGCAAAAACTGGCGACAACACTACTCGCCAAGTTGTGACCGAGCTAACGCTTTGTGCTAAGAACGAGGCTGCTAACGGCGGCATCTTCGACAACACAACTTCCTAAAAGAAATGATGGGGTGGTTTTTATCACCCCATCTACCCATAAGTTTTGGAGCATGTAATGAAAGAAGTCATTGTAAATCGAATTAAGATTAAATGCAGCAAGGGCCGCATTGAAAAAGGCGAGAAAGTTATTTTGTCGGACGCAGAGATTGAAAAGATCACATGCCTACGGCCAGACAGCGTTACAGTTTTGCGTGAGATCGTAGAACCTGTTAAAGTAGAAAAAACAAAACGGAAATCACGCAATGCAAAAAGCCGCTCATTCAACTAAAATTGCCGAAAAGTTTAGCTTTGAAGGTGACAAGATCATCATCAAAAAAACTTTTGATATGTCTCACGTTCTTAATGACGTGCAACACGCCCGTGAGGTTACACAGAACAGTTTTGGGTCAGACCACAAGCACGTCGGCAATGTGGAAATGGGCCAATTAGCTGTGTGGCTCAAGGAAGCCGGGGTATCCTGGACAGACACAGCAGCCGTTAAGGACGTAATAAAAAGAAATCTAATGAGTAACGAATTTAGTGCGCTTCGGGTCTGGGAAGGCACGTACTGAGATGGAAGTCTCTTCGCTCATAAATATTTGCCTAACAGCCGCAGTCGGTGGGATCGGCTGGTGGCTCAAGGCGCAACACTCTGAAGTTGCAAGGCTTCAAATCCTTGTGAATAGGACACGCGAGGAGATGGCAAAAGAGTACGTGACGAAGGCTGATAGCACTGCTGTTATGGGCCAGATCGTTGCTCGTTTTGACCGTATCGAAGAAAAAATAGATCGCTTGATGGAGCGGTAGCTCATGGCGATTTTAGAAACTATAGCTGCCGCGAACGCCGCGTATTCAGTTATTCAGACCTGTCTTAAAAACGGATCTGAGGTAACAAATTTAGTTTCGCATGTTGGAAAGTTTCTCACTGCTGAAGATGAATTAAAAGACGCAGTAAAGAAAAAGAAGGCAAATCCGATTAGCTCAATCACTGGCGGGTCGGAAGGAGATTGGGCAGAGTTCCAGGCATTAGAAGATTTGAAGGCCAAAAGAGCCGAATTGGAAAGCTGGTGCAGACTATATGGACCACCTGGCACTTGGGATCGATGGCAGCAGTACCAGGCGGAGGCGCGTAAGGCTCGACGCGCAGCAGAGAAGCAGCGCCAGAAAGAACGAGAAGAAATGATCGAAGCCATGACCACAATTGTGTGCGGCTTCATTGCTATTGGTGCAACAGGCGCAGCGTTCTACTGGCTCGGTAAATTTATGGAGAAGTGGTGATGATCTGGGTGTTAGTGTGGTTTCACATAATCAACAATAACATTACGAGCTATGAGCTGGGACAGTTCGCGTCTGCAAGCGAATGCGCCAGAGCAAAAGACGCCGCAAAGGTTTTAATAACAGACAGCAAAACGATTACCTATTGTTTTTCAGTTAATTCGGATATGGTAAGAAAATAAAAGGAAAAGACGATGCGTAAATTAGACAGTATTTTTATCCACTGTACGGCTACTCGCGCAGAGTGGTGGGCAGATCGCAGACCAGAAGAGAAGGCGGCAGAGTGCAGGCGTTGGCACTTAGATCGAGGCTGGTCTGATGTAGGCTATAACTATTTCGTCGATAGAGACGGCACAGTCACAGAGGGCCGTCCGATTGAAAAGACGCCGGCAGCGCAAAAGGGACACAATACTGGTTCCGTAGCGATTTCACTGTGGGGCGGTCACGGCGGTGAGCAGCATGACAAATTTGAAGAACACTTCACGGCAGATCAAGATCGTGCGCTGCGTAAGCTGATCGCTCAACTGCGAATGGAATACCCATCAATCACAAAAGTGCGTGGACACAACGAAGTTTCGGCAAAGCAGTGTCCTTGTTTCGGTGTATCCGAATGGTTGAACGGCGTTGAGGCAGCTAAAAAGCCAGCGCGCAAAAGCGTAGCGCAAACCAAAACAATCCAGGCGTCTAGCGTCGCCAAAATAGCGTCTGTCGCAACTCCGCTCGTCGGTGTTGTAGGCGGCTTGCCGTGGCAAAATTTGGCAATCATGGGCGCGCTGGCAGTCGTGGCAATGGTCGCGCTAGGCGTCATTGATATTGAGCGCCTAGGTAAATGGAATAAAGGCGACCGTTAATGTTTTTGTTTGCAAAATTGAAGATTTATGCGGCGCTTATCGGCGCTGCTTTAGTGGCAGTCGTGACTGTCTATTATCGTGGCCGGGCAGACGGCAGGGACACCCTAGAATACGAAATCAAGGATGACCGTCTGGACAAACTGCTGACAGCAAAGGAGTTGCAGGATGAATTACAAGAAATGGATGATGATGATATCGCTGCCCGTGCTCATGGCTGGGTGCGGAACGACAATCGCGGGTGACACATATTGTGATTTATCACAGAGTATTATGTTTGGAGATCAGTCTGTAGTCAATGCGCTGGCGAAATCAGACCCAGCTCTATTACGCCAGATCGTGCAGCACAACGAAACGCGGCAGGCAATCTGCTCGGAATAAGAAGGTGACCAGCAGCAAGACCCGCACAGGCCGTGCGGGGGAGCATTTTGTGGCGTACCTGATAGAGAGGTCTGGTTTAGAGGCCGCTAGGGTTGACGGCGCTTGTGATCTACACGTTACGCTCAACAGTGGTCGGGTTCTACGTGTGGAGGTCAAAACTGCTACAAAGCTGGCCGGTCACAAGTACAAATTTTACTATACTAGCTTTGAGGCGGATATCTTTGCGCTGGTCGCCATTCAAAACGACCAGCCGCTTGTTAGATTTTTGAAAGAAAGCAATATGCCAAGATACTCTCTCCACCGAGATGAGTTCACCCAAGAAGATCAGGATGCAGATTTGCAGTGGATAGCAAGCCTGAGTTAAATGCGCTTGCCGGCCTTACGCAGCTTCTCTGTAAACTCACGCAAATCTCGGATTGCAATGTGCAGTTCGTTCGGGATTGAAGGTCGAGCGTTCATTCGATGACGCTCGTCCTGCAATTTGTCTACTTGACTGCGGAGGTATTTTAAAATTGCTTCATCAGCGGGAGATATTTTCCTGTCAGACATTACAACACCACAGCGAAAACCAATATCGCGTAAAGCGTAAGCATTAAGCAAACCCCGCCTAAAACGTCACCAAAAACGCTATCTTCCATTTCGCGCAACATATCGCGCAGTTTATCAAGCTTGTTCATTTTTGTTTACCTCTACTTCCTCAAAGAATGCGTCACGAACGATTTCTAAAATGTATTCTGAAACCGTTTCACACTCACATTTGTGTGCATTAATAATCAGCCAATCTAGCTGTTCTTCGCTGAGTTGTTTAATAATATACGATATAGAGCCTAATCGCATGTGATTTTTAGTGCCGTGCTTCAGCGGGTTTTTTCTCTTGCGCCTTGGTACAACCCCGTTTTCTCGACCCCTCCGCACAGCCGAATTGACCAAGGCAAACTTTACACCCAACTCCTGCGCGATAGCTGGAGCAGTCATGCCTGCCAAAGTCATTTTCCATATTTTTTCAGTTTGTGGTTTTCGCATATCAGGTTTCATTATCTGCCTCCAATTCCGCTAACTCCTTACGGGCGCGTGCTAGACTAGCGCCATCGACAGCAAGGTCGGCTGAAACCCAGCTCGGCCTAACACCCTCATACCGTTTCTCCAAGCGTTCTAGCGATTGTGACATGAAGTCGATGTAACCTTTAAGGTCTTCAATTTTTTGTTTGTTGGGCATTTATCCCTCCTTTGCAAAGATAGCCTAATCCAACAAAAATCCTAATACAACCACCTTGACGTACATTTTTTATCCTATATGCTCAAATAAATTAAAAAGGAGACAGAAATGAAAAATCGCAAGGAAAGTCGAGTTGTATTGACGGACGACCAGCACGACGTTTTGACAACCGCAGCAAAGCGAGCTGGTATGCCGCTCGCAACGTATCTGCGATACTGCGCGATGCAGATTGCATTTCAGCAGCGTGTGACTTCAGAACATACTGTAAAGGCTAGCTGATGCTGATTTATGGCATCGACCCAGGTTTCAGTGGAGCTATTACGCTGTACTGGCCCACAACTGGTGACATTGAGGTATTCGATATGCCTGTGATGAAAAACCCAAAGGGCAAGACGATCTTAAATATGCACGGCATTTTGGACATCTTAGAGCCAGAGGGCGACGGGCCAAGGGTTGCATACATCGAGCAAGTCTCCGCCATGAAAGGCCAAGGCGTGTCGTCCATGTTCAGATTTGGTGAGCAATTCGGTGCATTGCAGATGGCTCTGGCTGCAACAAAGACACCAATGCACATGGTTACGCCGGCCACTTGGAAACGTCACTTTGGCCTTAGTAGAGACAAGGGTGTTGCGCGCAGCCTCGCGATGAACAGGTTCCCAGCAGAGGCTAGTCGATTTGGTCGTGTGAAAGATGATGGCAGGGCAGAAGCCACGCTAATTGCGCTATATGGAAAGGAAACGATGTAATGATTAAAGCTGATATTGAATTTTGTGGCAACGGAGAAATAGAGCGCGTTGAGCGATTGATGAAAGTTTACTCTAGGATTGACGTAAATTTACGCAATCATATTAAACGGCTGGAAGATCATAAAGGATGCCTTACAGCGCACGTAAATTTGTCATCGATAAGTGTATACAAAGCAATTGCTGATGCTTGGGAAGCAGAGCAGGAATCCTACTTCATCATCAAGAGGCGCGATGAAGTTGTGTGCGAGTGTTCATAATGAATTATGTTGAATTTGCGTCAACACCCGCCACAAATCTGAGCGGCTTATCCGCACGCGCCCGAAATGCTATTTTAAATGGCCTAGATAAATGCGAGACGACTGTCGGTGATATCGTCAGCATGAGCGACAGAGAGCTATTGCAAATACATAATTTTGGAAAGAAAAGCCTAAAAGAATTGCGTACAGTGATTGAGGCATATGCTTTGCGTCATGGTGTTTGCATAGTAAAGCTCAGGGACGCGCAGGACGTGCGGGGCCGTCTATACAGCGCGCTAGTTGATGGGCTTCAGATGCTCGGCGAAAAAAAGATGGTCGAGGAACTCATGAAAGCCATTAAAAATGCCAAAAAAACCATTGAGATAAAAAGTAATTTGAAAGACATCATTTATACAGTCAGCCCTAGCGAAACACCATTTACGAGCGCCATACCTGATAAGAACTTTAATCAATATGAGTGGACTACTAAGTTATGAACGGATTTGAAAAACACGGCATCAAACACCTATCTGCAAGCAGCATCAACCTGTGGTCGAACGCGCCTGATGTTTGGGTAATGTCGTACCTCTTTAAGCAGCGTACACCAATGGGAGCAGCTGCATGGAGGGGCATATGTAGTGAAGACGCGGTTGTAGCAGCCCTAACAGGCGCACAGAGCCTCAGAGACGCCACTAAGAGTGCAGTAGAGAAGTTTGATAAGCGGTTCATCATTGCCGACGAGAAGACCACCAAGGAGCGTGACGTGATCGCTCCAATGGTTGAGAATGCTGTAGAGGCTCTGAAGGGTTACGGCAAGCCAGAGTTTCCAGAGGATGGCGGTCAAAACAAGATCAGCATCACTGCAAAAGGTGAAGGCTGGGAGGTCCCTGTCATTGGCTACCTCGACCTTGTGTTCCCTGACAGCGGATTGGTGATCGATCTTAAAACGACGAACAGAATGACAAAGGTGATGTCAGCAGAGCATCAGTTGCAGCGCTGCATTTACGCGAAGGCGATGGGCAACTACGGCGTCAAGTTCTTGTATGTTAGCAAGGCTAAAACGGCGCTGCTTGAGGACGGCGACGTAAACGAAACTCTGGCGAAATGTAAAGTTAAAATCGGTAGACTTGAAAGGTTTTTATCTTTCGTCAACGATGCGGAGACCGCAAGGGGTATCGTTCCAGTGAACCCAAACACGTTCTACTGGTCAGGCTCTGAAGCGCTCCGCGCTGAAATGTACGGCATGTAGCTGTGCGAACGCCCAATACCGGGCATAACACGTCAATTAGAAAGGCGACAACAATGTTTCAATTAGATTTAGGTTCAAGTGGTGGATCAGGCCCGTTCCTGGCATGGTCAGCAATCGGTACGCGAGATGGGAGCGTTCCGGCACGATCATTTTATATCCGCGATGGAGGTGAGAAAGTGCCTTACGATGCTTCGTCAGGCTTCATAATGGATATAGATGCGCTCAAGACGGGGTATCAGCATAGCGAGGGCGCAGTAGGTGTAGCACCGTCGTGGCAGTGGAACCCGTCAGTCAACCAAATGATGCCCAAACCTGGCGACGATTGGAAGAAAGGCTTCAGCGTGCCTTGTGCAACAGGTGGTGGCAACACGGCTACATGGGAGCAAGCAGGGGCAGCAGCGTGGCAGTCGTTAGAGGCACTTGCACCCCTTTTAAGCCAGCGACCAGACGCAAAGAGCTTGCCCAAGGTAAGGCTGGCAGAAGCAAAGTTTGTGCAGTTTACGAAGGGATCTACAGTGGTCCCACTTCTCGAAGTGGAATGGGTCGAGCGTCCTGACTGCCTCAAGGATGGCGTCGAGGCTGGTATCGCAATGGAGCCAGCCCCAGCAGCCGCTCCAGCAGCGCCACCTCCGTCAGCGCAGGTAACAGACGCGGAGTTTTAATAAATTTACTTGCTAACGTGGGCGGCGGGAGACTGCCGCTCATTGACATGCGGACGCATATAGCCGCATATAGTAACGACATAATAGAGGGGGATTACACATGCTACTATCGGACATTGAGGTGGCGCAACTGTTGTCGGTATCACGCACAACGGTATGGCGGTGGCTACGGGATATTGAAGGCTTTCCAGAACCGCTAAAGATTGGCGGAGCAACACGCTGGCGTCGGGCTGACGTGGCTAAGTTCGTTTCTAGTCTTGCGACGATTGACCGGCAAGATGATGTAGAGGATTACATCAAGCGGGTGGCGGAATGATGGCCGCATTGGAAGCACAGCCGACAGAGATAAAACAATTCATAGAGACAATTACGGAAGGCTGGGACGAGCTAGACGGCAACCCAATGATTGAGCTGCGTGCATTGCAGGAGCATGGCGCGCCAAACGTTGCAAGGTTCGCGCTTGATTGGTTAGACGACGCAGTGCAACACGCAGAGGCAATGAACAGCGCCGGTCGCAACGTTTATATGTGCATAAATCCCGTTGATGGATCGAACATAGACGCCGGGAAAGGCGCGAAAGACGACGACATCATGGCCGCGTTTTTCAATTTTGCAGACGCAGATACTGACGGAGCCATGCAGAATATACTTTCGTTTGCTGGTCCAAAGTTCACGCTGTCGGTAAAGACAGGCACGCAGCCGTTTGTACGCGGTCATTGCTATTGGCGTCTGGAAGAGCCAGTGCAAAACCTCCAGGCGTGGCGTGAGGTGCAGCAGTCGATTGCACACAGCCTTCAGACAGATGAGGTGGTTATAAATCCTAGCAGGATCATGCGTGTGGCTGGCACAGTGTCGTGGCCTAGCGATAAGAAGAAAGCCAAAGGTTACACAGACGAAATTGTAACTATGCGTACGCAATTTAGCACAGACAGAGACCCAGTGCCGTTTGAGCGCATGATGCGAGCCTTTCCAAAGGCTGAGAAAGTCGTGGAAGAGGTGGCGTTTAGCATCGACCTTGGCAAGCAAGCTATGGACAGGGAGTTGGCGCAGCAAGCGATTATGTCAGGCGACGATTGGCACCATAACGTTGTGCGATTAGTAGGGTCATACGTTGCAAAAGGTTTAGGCGATGCAGAGATCCACGCCATAACAGATAACTTTACGCAGCCGCCTTACGACGTAGACGATACACGCAGAGAAGTGCAGCAAGCTATCGATGGGGCTAGGGCGAAGGGCTGGACGCCGGAGCCTGACCCAATGGCGGAGCGGATGCAGTCGCAAAACCATGCAATGAACATTGCTTTGGAGCCAGAGCAGCCACAGCAGCCACCAGTACAGCAAGGTGAGTGGCCTACGCCATACAATGCGTGGGATGCGTCGATACTGCCACGTCGGGAGTGGATCTATGGATACGATTACATCAAGAAGTACGTCAGCGT
>Ga0316202_10001463_pt1 | contig 18370 bp, 16 predicted proteins | sample 3monrhotite_MG_FD_204934 | JGI IMG/M metagenome (GOLD analysis project Ga0316202, IMG submission 204934) | Microbial mat bacterial communities from mineral coupon in-situ incubated in ocean water Damariscotta River, Maine, United States -... | ecosystem: Environmental > Aquatic > Marine >... | reverse complement strand
GACTGACTAACGAAGAAGAACTTAGTCGGGCGACTGTTCGTGCTTTTCGGCCAAGTATGAGCGAAGTGGCAGAGTCGGTAGCCAAGCATTTTAAAGTTGAGCTGCAAACGATAAAAATAAGTCAGCGAGGGAGAGTGGATGAAAATATCCCACGTTGGGTTGTTATGTATCTAGCGCAAGAAATTTGCGATGTAAAACTGAGCGAAATAGCAACTTATACGGGTTTAAAACGCACCGGTAGTATTCCAACAACCATTGCGAAGCTTAAATCGCGAATGATGCTGGACGCAAAGCTGGGCAGGGCTGTCAGTAAAATAAAACGTGTATATGATACTTGAGCCTTATGTTTTGTTTCTCAGCTTATACTCTGTGTAACCGGTAGTTTTTAATATAAAAATATTTTTCGTAATTCGAGTGGATTGGCGTTGACGCTAGATTTTTTTCGCCCGCCGAAGTGCGAACATGGTTAACGCAGGTAGAAACGTCAATGTGACTACCGCGGTGCCTAATAAACCAAATAACACGATGATACCAACGCCTCGATAAAGCTCGGTGCCTTCACCGGGGATCAGCACCAGTGGCGCCAATCCACAAACAGTTGTTAATGTGGACATGGCGATAGCGCGTAATCGGGTATCCACTGCCGCTTTAACGGCATCTTTCGCTGCCATAGCCTGCTCGCGTACATTGAGCATGGCTTGGTGCACAATCAATATGGGATTGTTGACTACCGTGCCCATGAGGATGAGAAATCCTAACATTGTTATCATGTCGAACGATTGAGTCACTGCCGGGTAACCGATTGCTGGCAACCAGCTGCCGACGGTGTTTAACGTCCATAAGCCGATGATGCCTGAGGCGATGCCAAGTGGTATCGTGGTCATGATTAACAACGGATAGCCCCAATGGGAGAAGATTGCTACCAACACCAGATAAATAATCACAAGTGCCACTGCGTAGTTGGCAGTTAAAGCTGCCTGGGTTGCCTGGAGTTGATCACTGGCACCGGAGATAATGATGTTCACATTACCGGGAACCAGTCCCGCATCTTGCATGTAAGCGACCACATCTTGTTTAACCATTTCCACACCTGTTTCCAAAGGGATACTGTCAGGTGGGATGATGTTTAAAGTTACCGTTCGTTTGCCATCAACACGACGAATGTTTCCCGTGTCGACGGTTTCTATGATGGTGGCAATTGATGACAATGGCACAACGGAATTGTTTGACGTATAGACCGGTAAGCGATCCAAGCTGTCCAGTGTCGCACTTTGTCCGACATTGCTGTAGAGATACATATCGATTTTGTCATCATCGAGAAAGAATTCATCCACAAACGCGCCATCGGTCATGGCTGCAATCGTGAAGCCCATGTCGGTATGTGTCATATCCAGTTCTGCCAGGCGCCCCCATTTTGGTCTGATTTCCACCATAGGTTGTGAGAGACTTAAAGACGATGGGTTAGAGCGCACCCTTGGTCCATCGAGTACTTCTTTTGCGCGTTGTTCGGCTTGCAGTGCAACGTTGTAAATTGTTTGTAATGAAGGCCCTGAAATATCCAGATTCACGCTGCGTGTGCCGCCGTTATTGCTGGTGATAATCGAGCCGCGGGAAACGAAGGAGCGCATTCCCACATAGCTTTGATAGTGGTGGTCAATGGCGTCCATTAGTGGTTTGATCTGTTTGGGGTCTTTCGGTTGGGCGATTATCCTTATCCGCGATGCCTGAATGCTTAAGTTGAAATAGTCCATGGCGGGCACATCGGTTTCGCCGCGTTCGAATTGCTCGGGCGAATGCGCTAAAAACGGCATGAAATACTGCTGCACATCATGACCAATATCGGTCATCGTCTGCAGATTATAGCCAGTGGGCGGGCTCATGGAGGCAAACACTTTGGGCTCTTCCCCTTCCGGCAGATATTCCGCTGCAGGTGTGAGAAACATCATAATTACCACGCTGATCGAGGCAACGCTGGCGATGGTTAGGAGTTGCCGTGGCCGGGTTTTTATAAGAGTACCCACTCCGTTAACAATGAGCTTTTTCCAGCGCATGGGGCGAGCTGTCTCTCGATCAGCATCGTCATCGAAGGCAAAGTGCGCAGCAGCAGCGGGTAGCACGGCAATGGCAACCAACATGGAAGCGATGATAGAGGCGGATATGGCGATGGCGATATCGGAATAAAGTTGCCCAGCTTCTTCAGCAATAAAAATAATCGGCACAAACACTAATATCGTCGTCAAGGTGGAAGCTAAAACTGCGGGCCATACTTTTTGCACACCTTCGATGGCGGCCTGCCAGCGATTCAAGCCTCGACGCCACGCTTGCTCGATGCTTTCCAATACGACGATGCTGTTATCCAGCGTCATGCCGAGGGCGAAGGCAACACCGGCGAGGGAGATCACGTTAATGGTTCGCCCGGCAAGCATTAGGCCAAGGAATGCGGCGATGGTACAGATTGGAATACCGATGATGCCGATTAATGTGGCTTTGCCTGAGCGTAAAAACAGAAACATCACCAAGCTTGCCAGTACGGCGCCGATGAGCAGATTGGTCCACACATTTGACAGCGAAGCCTCTACGTAGCTGACATCATCAGCCACCAAGCGCATGGTCATACCGGCTGGTTCTAACAGCTCCTCGTTGATAGCAGTGACTTCTTGCATCATCGCAGTTTTAATGTCGATAACATTTGAGCCCGCTTGGCGCCGTACCGACATTCCAATGACCGGATTACCATCGGTGTAGGAATAGCGGGAGATTTCAAAGTGGCTGAGTTTGACTTCGGCAATTTCACCAAGGCGAACCAAAGCATCACCGTTGCGGGCGATGATAATGTTGTTCAATTCGTCCACATCATGAACACGACCAATTGTACGCAGCATATAACTGCGTTTACCCGATTCGATTTCTCCACCGGAAACATCACGATTGCGCTGAAGAATGGCTTGCCGCACCTGGCTTATGGTGAGCTTGCGTTCAGCTAAACGGGCCGGGTCGATCAGTATCTGAATTTGTCGTTCTGCACCGCCATAAACAGAAATTTCTGAAACACCGGATACAGTTTCCATGCGTGAGGCCACGTTGTCGCGGATGTAATCTTCCATGGGAACCATATCTAGATTACGCGGATTTCCCTGCAGCGGCATTACACGGAAGAACATAAAAGCGTTGGCGGAAAACGAAGTGGCGTAAATGCGTGGCTCGTTTACATTATTCGGATAAGACGACACGCGGCTTAGGGCATTGACCACTTGAATCATCGCGTCGTTAAGATTGATCCCAAAGGGAAATTCCAGCTGAATCCTGGCACGACCAAAAGAAGCGGAAGATACAATACGTTGCAAGCCCGGTACGCTACGCAAATGTTCTTCCTGTTCAATGAGGATTTCTTTCTCTACGTCTTGAGGTGTGGCGCCAGGCCAAGTGGTGCGAACCGAGATGGTGCGCACTTCCAGATCGGGAATCATTTGAACGGGAATATTTAACGCCGCAACTAGTCCGAGCACCGTGACGATCAGCGCAATCACCGCCATTAATATGCCGCGCTTGACCATGGCTTCCAACATGAATAACTCCTCGAGCCTATTTGCTGGGTTGCACGCTTACCGTCTGGCCATCGCGCAGGGCTTCATTTCCCTGAACTACCACTTGTTCACCGCCTTGCAAGCCGCTGGTAATAGTGATTTTGCTGTCGAAGCTCAAGCCGGTTTTTACTTGCTGCTCTTCAACCGTTATTTCATTGCCTTGCTGTTTAAGTACCCAAACGGTGACTCGGCCATCGGGATAACGCAGTAGCGCATCACGTGGCACAACAACGCCCTGAGTTCCAAGCTGCAAACGTAGCACTGCACTGGCAGACATTCCCGGCGTCATACTCACTTGTGTATTGTTGAGTGTCACACGAGTCATGAACGTGCGGCTGTCGGGATTGCTCACCGGCACCACTGTGTCAATTTGGCCGCGATAATTTTGTTGAGGTAGTGAATCCAGTGTGACCGTAACATCCGCTAACTGATCGAGTTTGCTGAACACTGATTGAGGTACCTGAAAATCAAGGCGCAGATTATTTGTGTCCACCAGCCTGAATACGGCTTTGCCCGGCTGCACCCATTCGCCTTTTTCGACATATTTGTGGCTGATAACACCGGCAAACGGTGCGACCAATGTGTAGCGGCGTAGCAGTGCTTGCTGGCGTTTCTGTTCGGCGAGAAACCCCTCCAACGCTGCGCTATCTATACGGACTTGTGCCGCGAGAGATTGTAATTCGTTTTCTGAGATGGTGTGTTGTTTGGTCAGTGCTTGAAAATTATTCAATCTTCGTTTGGCATCTTCCAGCTGCTCGCGCGCTTGTTTGCTGGCAGCGCGGGATGTGGCGAGGGCTAGTTTGTGGAGTTCGTTGTCGAGGTGTAACAGTTCATCACCGGGTTGGATATTGTCGCCAATGTCGACTGCCACGGAGCTGATAATACCACTGACTTCCAATGCAAGTTCCGCAACTCGCAGAGAAATCACTGTACCAGAAACAGGAATCTCTTCAATTAAGGCAGTCTGTTCAGCAGTGCTCACCAATACTTTTGGTGTTGGTTGCTGTGGCTTGGCATTAGCATGGTTAAACAGCGCAATAATAAAGAGAAGAATAAAAAACTTTCTGGGGGTGGGGTGAAGCAGAGTTATGTTCATATCGTCTGGCATAATGTTACTGGGGAATTCTTTTGGTTATAGTATCTTATTCTCATGTTTCTGTATCAACGGGGCTTTTAAAACGTTGAATGACAAGTACCGTTGCGCAACACCCAGTGGAAGTCGTATCGATCAGATCATTGTGATTCGTTTTGTCTATGTGAAAGGCCGGGGCAGGTCTTGCTTTTTGCCTTTTTTGAATGAGACATTCCCCTTAAATTTTAAACAGGATGTAACATCATTAATGCTGGATTCTGGAAAATGAGTCTTGAGTTTGAGTAAAATGCCATCAATCACAATAAGCTCCTGCCCAGTTTTCCAGCGATGTGCTGTTCTTAGAGTTTTAGGCATGACAGCTTGTCCCTTCACTCGATAATTTGCTTGTCTCCATTGGCTATAGGGCTCCGAAAGTAAGAATAATGTAAAATTTTTCGTGGCTGAATGGATGTGTGTCAGTTAGGAGTGTTAACTGATGAATATGTTCCGTTCAGCTCGTCTTCGCTCGTTTTTTAACCACAAAAACGCGAAATAGACTCACTATTCCGGCTCTTTTGATCAATCAGAACGAATACGAACCCAATATTGAGCGCTAAACCGGGAGGTTTTCTCCTTCGTTTAATCCTTCACCTCAAGTGGTATCGAGCTGAACAAAGTACACCTCTCAGTTTTCAGCATGGAACAAACCGTTCAACCTTTTCACTTTTTTCAATCAGTGAACTCTGTGTAGTCAATTGTTTTTATTAACTTTTTCCTTGTGTTTATTGCTTGGCCTGTAATATGCAATCAATGCGTTGAGTGAGTGAAAATAATATTTTCCTGTGAGCCCTGTCAGTTAAGGTGCTGAGGCCGCAGGTGGCAACTGACGATTATAGGAGGGATTGAAAATGGTCGCGATCGTTACAACACGACAATGCTTTCTTGCCGCTGCTCTTGGCGTCGGTCTGGCGATTGCGGGCCAGGTGATAGCGGCTCCCATAATTAGTTCGTTGCCGACACTCAACGTTAATGAGGCGAGGGCAGAATTAGGCAAGCGGCTGTTTTTTGATAAACGGGTATCAGGTGATGTTGGTATTTCCTGTGCAACCTGTCATGAGCCGGAGAATGGTTATGCCAATAAGGATGCTTTGTCCAAGGGGTATCCTGGTAATAAACATTTTCGTAATGCTCCCGGACTGATTAATACAGCACACAAAAAAGTGTGGATGCACGATGGACGTATTGGTACCAGTCTCAATGATGTGACTCGGGAAATGATTACTGAGGATTACATCATGAACATGGACATGCGCATCATGCAGGAGCGTTTCAAGCAGGACCCGGTGTACGTGAAAATGTTCAAGGCGGCAGGGCTGGGAGAACCTTCTAACGGAGGGGTGCGCAAGGCTATTCCAGAATATCTGAAAACACTGACTTCGCATGGTGCTCCTTTTGATAAGGGCACCATGTCAGTTTCGGCCAAGCGGGGCTTAAAACTTTTTAAAGGTAAAGCCGGTTGTATCGCTTGCCATAATGGTCCGGTGTTTACCGATGGCAAGGCTTATAACACCGGCGTTAAAGAAAACTTTGATGTCTGGCTGGACCCTCAACGTCATCAAGCCTTTATTGCTTATGCCGCGTTTATGGGTATACAGAATTATATGAACCTCAAACGAGATCCCGGTGCTCATGTGCAAAAGCATGTGGCAGATGGTTCGGGGATGGGCAAGTTTATCACCCCGAGTCTGCGTGAGCTTAAATACACTGCGCCCTATATGCATAACGGTATGAGCAAGACACTGGCCGACGTGGTGGCTTTTTACAATCGTGGTGGTGATAACGATCGTAACAAGGATGCAAGGATGAAACCCCTGGCGTTGAGTAAAGCGGAGCGGAAAGATCTGGTGGCCTTTTTACTGGCCTTGTCGGGTGAGCCGCTCACGGGTAGCAAATATGTGTGGCAGGAACCATACCCCGCAGAGTATCCGGTCATCGCCAATTGGCTGAATGTGCCTAATTAATCAATGAGGAGATCGTCATGGGTTCGTTTAACAAAGCTCCGATTTTATTTTTAGTGACAACAGTGATGACAATGGCAACGTTTACCTTCGCCATGGGCGATAAACCTCCGGCCTCGGCAAGCAAGGTGAGTATTTCGACAGCGCCTGCGACGGCAACGCAACCTCAAGTCAAAACCTTTGCCAAGGTGGCAGATCCCAGTATTCCTCCTTTGGCAGCATTAGGGCCGCCGCCTGTTCCTGCGGATAATCTTATGTCAGATGCCAAGGTAGCTTTGGGAAAGTTGCTGTATTTCGATCCACGCCTGGGTGGCGATGCTTCTGTCTCATGTGCGACTTGTCATGAGCCCGAGCAGGGTTGGTCTTTTGCCGAGGGAATTTCGCGCGGTTATCCCGGCACTGTTCATTGGCGGGGCAGTCAATCCGTCATGAATTCAGCCTATTATGGCAAGTTGTTTGCGGTCGGGTCGACACCTTCTCTGGAATCCCAGGCACCGAGTGCTGCTCGTGGCGGTGTAGCAGGTAATGGTGAAAATGACATCATGGAAGCGCGGCTTCGATTGATTCCGGATTATGTTAATCGCTTTAATGATGTCTTTGGTGAGCCTTGGCCTACCATCAATAATGCCTGGAAAGCTATCGCTGCTTTTGAGCGCACGCTGGTACAACGTGATACGCCAGTGGATAAATATCTGTTGGGCGATAAGACAGCACTGGATAACCAACAACTCCGTGGTAAGGCATTGTATGAAGGTAAGGCTCGTTGCATTGTGTGCCACAACGGTGCGTTCACGACTAACGAAAAATATTACAACATCGGTGTGCCGCGTTCGACGCGCTGGGAAGAGGACGGGCTGTCACAAGTTACTTTCCGCTTTGAGCAGTATGCCAAAGGTACTACTGAGGAAATGTATCGCAACATAAAAGATGATGCCGGTTTGTATTATCGCAACAAAAATAAATGGAGCATGGGCAAGTTCCGTGTTCCTACTTTACGATATACGAAGTACACCGCACCCTACATGCGCCAAGGTCAGTTTTATACCCTGGAAGAAGTGATTGATTTCTATGATCGAGGCGGTTTCGATGAAGAGGGCAGAACTACATCATTTCTGGAAACCAAAACTCCGTTAATCAAAAAACTTAGCCTTACTGATGAAGAGAAAGAAGATTTATTGACCTTCATTGAAGCCTTGTCGGGTGATGAAATTTTGATGGACAAACCCAGGCTCCCCCCTTACCAGTCACTATTTACCCGGGCAGAGTTACAGACCGCGCAGGCCAAAAAATGAGCGTCAGCAGCAAAAACAGGAGATATCGACATGAGCATTGATACGGGTATTGATGATACAACCAGCCGCAAACGTAACGCACACTCCCGCGCTGCCCATGGCAAGTGCATGCTCACACGGCGCCAGTTTCTGTTATACAGCGGTGGCACCGCAATGGCGGCAAGCACCGTTTCGCTTGGTTTGTTTCCAGGCAGTGCAAAGGCAACCACAGCGAGAGTTGTGGGTTATCCACGTAAGCTGATCGCCAAATTGAGTGAGTTGAAAGATAACGTACCGGTGGACTTTAATTATCCCGATGAGCTGGGGAATTCGTCCGCGATGATTGTAAAAATGGGTGGCATACCGGCGGGTGGAGGTATTGGGTCCCGACGGGATGTGGTGGCTTATAACTACCTTTGCACCCATCAAGGTGGACCGCTGCAAGGCAGTTATGTTGCTGAGGGGCCGCATCGGATTCTGGGCCAATGTCCTCTGCATCTTTCTACCTATGATCTGACTCGGCATGGCATCGTTATCTCCGGTCAGGCCTATGAAAGTCTGCCACAGGTGTTACTGGAATTAGATGGCGATAATATTTACGCCGTGGGCATGATGGGACTGATTTTTGGACGACATAAAAATCTGCTGGAATCCTGACAGGTACTAGAGGAGGGTGAAGACATGACAACCGAATATTATATTCCCGAAGACAGTGCACCGCTGCCACCGAAGAACTGCGATGTGCTGACCACTGCCTGTGATTATTGTATTGTCGCCTGCGGTTACAAAGTCTATCGTTGGCCGATGAGTACACCGGATGGCGGACCCAAAGCCCATGAAAATGCCTACGGTATTGATTTCCCATCGTTTACGATGCAGGACTGGGTCGCACCAACACAACACAATGTGGTGATGCACAATGGGCGGCCCCATAAAATTGTCATCACGCCGGACAAAGACACCAATCACGTCAATTTAATGGGTGACTCCAGTATTCGCGGCGGGTGTATCGCACAAAAAGTGTATAACCCGGACAAGCCCACTTGGGATAGGCTCAAGAATCCATTGGTGCGTATCAATGGTATTTTGCAACCCGTAACCTGGGACTTCGCGTTAGACATTGCAGCAGAAGTCGCCAAACATGTCATCAAGGAACACGGTGCCAATGCCTATTCGGTGAAGACTTATGGTTATCAGTTCATGGAGAACATGTATGCTATTACCAAATTTTCGTTCCGTGATGTGAATACTGCCTCATGGACTTGGCACGACACACCCTCCAAAGCTACTTCAACACCGGGTTATCGCGATGCTGGTTTTGACAACTTTGCCCCTTCCTATGAAGACTGGGGTGCTGCCGATACGTTATTGATCAGTGGTACAGATCCCTACGAGACTAAAACGATTATTTTCACCTCGTGGATCAAACCCGGTATTGATCGTGGTATGAAAGTGATCTCACTGAATCCGCGTGAGACGGGAGGGGTCACCTATGCTAAAAAAATGGGCAAAGGCCTGCTCCTTGATCTGTATCCTGGTACTGACAGTATTGTGTTGGGTGCCATGACTCGTATCATTCTGGAGAACGGTTGGGAAGATAAGGAATGGATCAAAAAATGGGTCAACAACAAATTTGAGACCAGTTCCGGTTTTGGTCAGGGAACCCGTAATACACCATGGCAATGGCGAACTACCTGGGGCAAGTTCCAGACTGGTGGCTTCGACGGCTACAAAAAATGGTTGATGGCGCAGGACGAATACAAGTTGGAAAATGCCGCACGGATTAGTGGTGTTGATGCTGCCAAAATTCGCCAAGCTGCGGAATGGATGGCCAAACCCAAGGCCGATGGCAGTCTTGTTAAGGCTTCACTCGGTTTGGAGAAGGGTAACTATTGGTCAGCGGGTACTCCCAGCACCAACGCACTCGCATCATTAGCCACCCTGGTCGGTGCCGGTGGTCGTCCGGGCCAGGTGGTAGGACGCTTTGGTGGTCACCAACGCGGTGGTCAGAATGGCGGCAAGTACCCACGTAATAAATCACCGATGAAAGTACCAGGGCGTCGGCGTCGGCCACTGGATACTGATCGTTGGTTGAAATCGGGGCATACCCGCTTTGCTCATGTTATTGGTACGACTTGGATGCAGGCGATGGCGGGAACGGTGAGTTTGCAGCAGAGCTTTGAGCAAATGGTCACCTTAAACCCTCACCAGATACGCTCGCATGATAAACAGGAAATTATCGATACTTTGAAAAAACGTGCTGACTCTGGCGGCATGGTGGTGATCAACCAGGAGATTTATCTGCGTGATCCCATTGGTAACCGCTTCGCCGATATTGTGTTTCCTGCGGCGACCTGGGGAGAAGTGGACTTCATGCGTGCCAATGGTGAACGCCGCTTACGTTTATATTCGAAATTCTATGATGCTCCCGGAGATGCACAACCAGACTGGTGGATTATTGCTCAAATGGCCAAGCGTATGGGGTTCGAAGGTTACGATTGGAAAAACTCCAACGATGTCGCTGAAGAGATGTCGCGTTACTCACGCAAGAGCCGTAAGTCTTATCACATGATTAAAGTTGCAGCACATCGAGAGGGGACAACGCTGCATGAAAAATTACGTTCACTGGGGACCGATGGTATTCAGGGACCAGTGTTTTATAACTATGACACGGGTGAATTGCATGGCACCAAACGCCTGCACGATACCACACTGACCCGCGCCGATATGGACAAGAAATGGGGTGCAGATGGCCCTGCGGGTGCCAATATGCACTCCAAGAAATATACCCACTTCAATAGTCAAACGGGCAAAGTCAATTTGCAAAAACACCCATGGGAGATTATTTCAACTTACTGGAACTGGTTAAGCCCCAAAGGTGATGAGCTATGGCATACCAATGGCCGCATTAACGAAATCTGGCAATCCGGTTTTGATGATACCGAACGTCGCGCCTATATCGCCCAGCGTTTCCCGGCTGATGCCCAGTTCGTTGAAATTCATCCCGATGATGCTGATGCCCGTGGTATCGAGTCTGGTGACTTGGTCATGATGTACAACGAACGAGTGCCTAATTTCAAAGATACTATTCTGGGTGTTTTTTCAAATGATTTTCGGTTTGACGAAGCTTTGAAGAATGGACATATTGAGTTAGGCAAGGCTGCGGTAACGGCGGTAGCCCTGGTTACTCCGGCGATTAAGAAAGGGGTGACTTTCAGTAATTTTCTGAATACGGTGCAGCCTACCAATGTATTGCAAGGTGCAATAACTGATACGATTACGGGTAATTACAATTTCAAGTTAGGTATTGCCAAAATCAAGAAATTGGGTGAATCCAAATACAAACACACGTTCAATAGCATGACTTTTGTGCCGAGGAATCTTACGGCTTAAGAGAAGCGACAAAACCCCCCTGCTCAGGGACGAGCATTTTTGAGATCATTGATCGATTAAGGGACTGTGAGTTTTTATGGGGTTGTATCAATACCGCCATATGCACCTTTGGGAAAGATTGGCTATTAGACGCTGTTCAACCGAGGCAGTTTGCCAGCAGACCCAGGGAGCCCTCCTCCCGGCGGGATATAACCCCATTTTTCTAAATAGGTTGATAAAGAGTCTTCATTGGTAATGACTGATTTTACAGAAATACGTATCGGTATCGTCACTATTTCAGACCGTGCCAGCAATGGAGAATATGCAGACATCAGCGGGCCAGCGATAGAGACGGAACTGCACAGGATACTTGCTATGGACTGGCAGGCAGTTCCCCGTCTGGTGTCGGATGAACGTTACGAGATAGAAACTGTATTGCGTGAATTGTGTGATGAACAGGGTGCCTGTCTGGTGGTGACCACGGGTGGTACCGGGCCTGCATTGCGTGATGTTACACCTGAAGCTACAGAAGCCGTGTGCGAAAAAGTGCTTGACGGTTTTGGTGAGCAGATGCGTGCTGTATCGCTTAAGTTCGTACCCACGGCGATTCTCTCACGGCAGATTGCCGGGATACGTGGTTGCAGTTTGATTATCAATTTACCGGGAAAACCCGCCGCCATTGCACAGTGCCTTCAAGCAGTATTTCCTGCCGTACCGTACTGTATTGACCTCATCGGTGGGCCATATCTGGTGACTGACCCAGATGTTATTAAGGCCTTTCGCCCGGAGTAAGTTTATTATACCCACTGTGAATTGTGAGATGTTATGCGTGCAACGCTGTTTACTGAATATTCATTTAAAGTGCTTCTGTACTTAGCACATAAAAATGAGTTATTGGTGACAATGAATGAAATTGCTCATGAGTGTCACATGTCAAAAAATCATTTAGTTAAAGTGATCCAGAATCTGGTTCGTTCAAATTTTGTCAGCACAGTGCGTGGAAAGCATGGCGGCATTCGTTTGGCGCGAGCACCGGATTTGATTAATTTGGGAGATGTGGCACGCCAGACAGGTATGAATCTGGATAGTGTGAGTTGCTTTGACACCTCAGGAGAGGATTGCCCCTTTATAGATGACTGTAAACTAAAGCATGTTATTCATAATGCACGCCGTAGCTATATGGCTACATTGGATGGGCATACATTAGGCTCTATTCTTTGAAGATTTGCACTATCCAGCTTGCCTTTGATTTTCCTGATTGCGGTGTCATGAGGCACTAATTGCAATTAGGTTGATTGTCTGAGAACACGAGGCGTTGCATACTTTTGTTACGCACCGGTATTATAAATCATTGGCTTACAATTTTTCTGAACGCTATAGCCTGAATTCTAACTGAGGCCTGCATAACACCAGAGACTATTCTACTGAGAACACCGTCATTCCGGCATGTTTTTAGCCGGAATTCAGGGGCTTAAACCTCCGGATAAGCACTCCAGTACGTTAAGGGGGTTATGTCATCAGTGGCACTGACAAGTGGTGTGTTATAAACGTGGAGATAGCAGAAGGCGCAGAGTTTTCAGTGTTTTTCTCTACGCTTTCTGCGTTAAATGCTCGGTAATTTTTTAAAACGTAGCGTGTTTTTAGCGCTTAATTCACATTGGAGTTTTAGTGTTTGTTCTCTGCTTGGGTTGTGATAGAAAGGTCGTGCAACGCATCCCAGGATTTTTGTAAATTTTTGTCGATACTGTTGTCGTTATTGATTATTTCTGAAAGGTTATTTTTTAATTCATCAATCATACTGACCTGTGCCGGAATACCTTTGGGAAAATTTCCTGTATTGGAAAATGTTACCCAGCCTTGTACCTGCCAAGGTGTATTGGCAGGTGAGTTACCTGTTTCAATGGTGTGTTGCAAATTCCATCGCACCGCCTGACAAGCGCTTTGATTGTCATACAATGGGTTGTTGAATTTATAGGTTTTATTATTGATGACTTGCGACCACTGATCGATTGTTTCACCACCGAATAAGTGGCCTTCACTGTGTTGCGTGTTTAGCACGACAAACCCGTCAGGGACCAACAATAAATAGTCGATAAATACCAGTCCATCGATACCGTCCGGTAAAACGATGTTATGTAAATACTTTACACCTAAAGATTCCACCACTTTACGCGTATGGCGTTGATGTCTGCTTTTGCGTGACTGCTTCCACAAAAAGAAAACAACAGCGATTAGACCCAGTGCGATGATGGCTTCAAAAACATAGAAAACCACTTCGATTGACACGAATTCCATTCTTTAGCGTTCTTTTAGTCGAGGAATCAACATGGCCAAATTGCAAGGTGCAGTGCGATGGTCCAACTGATCTTTGATGATGTTCTCCCAGCCGGTTTTACAGGCACCTGAAGAGCCGGGCAGGCAGAACAAATATGTGCCATTACTAACGCCAGCCAAGGCACGGGATTGCAATGCCGAGGTTTTAATTTCATCAAAAGAAATCATCCGAAACATTTCACCAAAGCCTTCAATTTCTTTATCCAGTAGGGGCTGAAATGCTTCAGGGGTGCCGTCACGCCCCGTGACTCCCGTGCCGCCGGTGCTGATTATTACATGTACTTCGGGATCAGCGATCCAGCGTGAGATGACAGCACGAATTTGATAAATATCGTCGGCAGCAATGGCCTTTTCGGCCAGTTGATGACCGGCGTCTTTCAGTCGGCTGACCAGCACTTTACCCGAGGTATCTTCGGCTTCTGTGCGGGTATCAGACACAGTGAGAATGGCGATATTGAGGGGAATAAATTCGCGTTGTTTTTTCGAGAGACTCATTGATTTTTACTCATTCGATAGTGGGTTCGCTCGCCAAAGGCAGCGTGTGAAAGTGGATTATAGCGGTTGTTCCCACAGCCGGGGAGTCTGTGTGAAATAAGCACGGAAGGTCACTAATTACTTTTTTTAATAGGGATACTGGGTGTGAGTTTCAATCGCTGGTATTAATCATAATATATTTTCTATTAATATTAATGACTTAGGGGAAATTAAAAATATACGAAAATCCACACTTGACAAATGGTCGTTGCCCACATAAATATGTATTCAATTTACATGTTAAGGGGAATGTTGACAGATTTGCATGGTATTTGATTTTGGAGGTAGTACCCATGAGCGACTTGAGAGCGAACAACCCGCACAAAATTCGACAGGCAATTTGTCTACTTTTGGTGAGTTTTGCGTTGGGGTTTGGCAGCTTTTCTCTGGCGGCCAAACGTGAAATGTCCATGACCATCGATGAAATGGTGATTGATGTCGCTCCCGATCTGAAATACAAAGTCTTCGCTTTTAACGGCCAAGTACCTGGCCCGCTGATTCACGTCCAGGAAGGTGATGATGTGATCATCCATGTTACCAATAACACCACCCTGACGCATACTGTCCACTGGCATGGCGTGTTGCAAACCGGTAGCTGGCGTAGTGATGGAGTACCCGGTATCACCCAGCAGCCGATTAAACCCGGTGATACCTATACCTACAAATTCAAAGCCGATCGCATCGGCAGTCTCTGGTATCACTGCCATGTCAATGTTAACGAACATGTCGGTATCCGTGGCATGTGGGGTCCATTGATTGTGGCTCCCAAAGATCCGTTGCCGATTGAAAAGCGAGTCACCAAAGATGTGATCATGATGCTCTCCACCTGGGAGAGTGAAAATGCCGATAAATTTGGCCAGGGTGCCACACCTTATGACGTTGAGGATTATTTTTCCGTCAATGCCAAGTCCTTCCCCTTGACTCAACCAATACGTTTTAAAACAGGTGATGTAGTGCGGGTACGATTCTATGGTGCTGGCGGCGCGATACACACCCTGCATTCTCATGGTCACGATATGCTCGTCACTCATAAAGATGGGTTACCACTACCCAATCCTTATTCTGTTGATACCGTACTCATCGGCCCTGGTGAACGTTATGACGTCATCATCGAAGCCAATCAAGATGAAGGTCGTTTTATTTTCCATGACCATGTCGACAAACATGTCACCGCACGAGGTAAACATCCTGGTGGGCCTATTACGGTAATGGAATATGAAGGCACGCCTATGGATGATTGGTATGTATGGAAAGACATTGATTATGATCCGGACTTTTTTTTCAGCGAGGCTATGAAAAAAGGCTACGGACTGATTGAAAGCCCACGCTTTAAAGGTACCCCCTTGACTCGTGAACGACGTCGGCATCGGAATTAAAGGTATAACATGAAATATCTTATTTTATTATTTGTTCTCTCGATTGCCGGTATAGCCTCGGCAGATGAAGGCCTGGAGATACTGCAAAAACGTTGTGTGGGTTGTCATGACATTAAGGGACCTGCAGCGCAGAGTGTGCAAGAACTATGGCAACGTAAGGGGCCGGATTTATTTTATGCCGGTTCCAAATACAACAGCGAATGGCTGGAAAAATGGTTGGTTACACCACGTCGTATTCGACCTGCGGGTTATCACGCCATCCAGCATATTCAGCAAGGCAAAAAACGCGACATGATTGATACGACAACGTTGAGACCACATCAGGGTTTGTCAGCAAGTGAAGCCGAAGAGGTCACAAAAACCTTGATGACGCTTAAAGCATCAGCAGAAATAATGAGTACGGCTGTTTTTAAGGGTGGCAATATTTCCGCCAGTTTCGGTGAAATGGTATTTGAAAAATTTAATGGCTGTGTGGCCTGTCATGAAATTGAGCCCGGTTACGGTGGTCTTTCCGGGCCAGAAGTTTACACCGCTGCCAAACGTTATCAGGCAGATTATCTGGTCAGTTTTATTAGTGACCCTCAATTATGGAACCCCAAAACCCCCATGCCTAATAAACACGTTGCGGCACCGAATATTCAAAAAATTGTGCAGTATCTACAAGTGCTGGCAAAGGAGAACTGGGATGAGAAAAAATAAATTACGCCTGGTTTTATTTTTCTTATTGCTGATGTTTTCTTCGGCAATATGGTCTGACGAAGCCGAAGATAATTACAAAAATTATTGTTGGCAATGCCATGGTATGACGGGAGATGGCATGGGGCTCAACGTACAGGATATGTCGGTACAACCACGTGACCATACCAGCGCCAAAGCGATGGGTGGGCGCAACGATGCGGATCTTTTTAAAGTAATCAAAGAAGGCGGGCTGGCAATCGATAAATCTGTGCTGATGCCACCTTGGGGCGATAGCCTGAGCGATGATGAAATTCATGGCTTGGTCAAATATCTAAGAAAACTCTGCCAGTGCAGCTAATTAATAATACGCATCGGTGAGTCGCTTTATTAATGGAGGATTGAGTATTTTAGCCGGGATGCTTCTTTTTAAAAAAAGTGGTTTTAACCACAATTTCTAATTGAAAAAGGGAGAGTAACCATGTTTAACAAACTATCCGTAAGTGTCATGGCATTGGCCATTGGTATGGTGGGTGCGCAGATTGCACAAGCCAAAACGGTACACGTCACCATGACCGCAAAAGAAACCACGGTTCAAATCGATAACAAAGGCACCACGTACAAAGCGTGGACTTTCGATGGTGCGATTCCTGGGAAAGTCGTGCGAGTGACTGAAGGTGACATTATTGACTTCAAGCTTATCAACCCCAAAACCAACAAAGAGTCACACTCCATGGATTTCCATGCAGCGGAAGTGCATGTGCTGGAAGAGTTTGCACCTGTTAAACCCGGTCAAACCAAGCATTTCAAGTTTGAAGCCAAACGGGCAGGCGTGTGGATGTACCATTGTGGTGCCAGTGTCATGGCTCAACATATTGCGCGCGGCATGTACGGGGTGATCATTGTTGATCCTAAAGGTGGTTATACCAAAGACTTCCCGAAACCCGATCGTGAATACGTGTTGATTCAGGGGCAATATTTCCCCGATGCCGACAACTACAAGGCAATGTTGAAGAACGAAGGTTCTACAGGTTCGTTAATTAATGGTCGTATGTTCCATTATGATCCTGTGCATGATCCGGCTGCTTCTTTGACGCTGGCTGCCAAGCCCGGTGAACGTGTACGTTTCCATTTTGTTAACGCCAACATCAACAATCCGATTGCCCTGCATCCTATCGCAGGTATCTGGGATCGCGTTTTTCTTAACGGCAGCCCCAAAAATATACTCTATGATATGGCGACCTACGGCGTTGCGGTTTCTGAAGCAGTGAGTGCTGATATTGTATCACCAGAAGGCAGAACAACGGCGAATGCGATTGTTGATCACACCATGAGCGCAGCATTGAGCGGTGCCATTAGCGTACTGATCAACAGCCCTGATGCTGATCCGACAGCGGGTAAGGGTGACAACATCCTGCCTCGCGCTGTGGACAAATAAATAACGCAGTATCGTTGTTTTCAATAACAAAATAGGCCTTAATCTATCTGTTGAAGTGGAAATGCAAGTTACTTGTTATTCCATAGTTGAAACGTTTAAAGCGAATCTCATTTGAGGTTCGCTTTATTTTTTTATGGTTGAAGGTGTGAGCAAAAAATCGCCAATATGCCAATCAACTTTATCGAGGTATGGTGCATTGATCACCATAAACAGTTTCTGTATAGCATCGGCAGTTTGAATGAACTGCCAGTCCTTTAGTTTGGTGTTTCTGCTTTCATCGAAAGCTTGGTTCTGCGTCGAAGCCGCCACAGTGTCCTGCACCGCCAAATGCGTCAAAAAATCTTCCACATTTTTCTCTGCATCCACAAAAAGTGTATCCCGCACCTTCATTTGATAAAAATGAACAAAACGTGAAGCCCAGTCGCAATAAGCGCGTTCAGTATGGATGGAATAATGCAAACGCCGCATTAAATCACGCATTTCTGTCAATAAATCTTTTCCAGAATTCTGAGATGATCCTCTGTCCGAGATCATGCAGAATCTGTCATTCCGTTACACGCGCTGGATCAAAAAAAAACAGGCGCGAACGGGCCATTTATTCCAAGGGCGATACAAGGCGATATTGGTCGATGCGGATCACTATCTTCTGGAATTAGTGCGTTATATTCATCTCAATCCGGTACGAGCAGGTATAGT
>Ga0316202_10001462_pt1 | contig 18378 bp, 6 predicted proteins | sample 3monrhotite_MG_FD_204934 | JGI IMG/M metagenome (GOLD analysis project Ga0316202, IMG submission 204934) | Microbial mat bacterial communities from mineral coupon in-situ incubated in ocean water Damariscotta River, Maine, United States -... | ecosystem: Environmental > Aquatic > Marine >... | reverse complement strand
CGCGGCATGGCAGTGTCAATGCACAAGTACGCGATATCAGCCGGGAAGGAATAGCCGCGCGACTGGACAATATGCCATTTCCACCGGGTACACTGGTGGAAATAGGGCTGTCAGCAAAGCAACAAAAGCGTTTCCAGAGCTTCGACCTCAAAGGCTATGTGGTGCACGCAAAAAAAGGGGAAATCGGCCTATGGCTACTGGGACCGGATAAATTGTTTTAGCGGCAAGGTCAGGGATGAAACGCAGGAGCAGCGTTGCTCTCGTTGCTCTGCTTAAGACAGTATCCCAAGACAATAGCCTCTTTTTTTATTCAGACTTTAATGGTTCGAGTATGGGAAATAATCTCCATATGGGTACAGAAATGTACCCATTCTATAAATATCCTCTTTGTGTCTGCCGTCAAAAAGCCCTCTGCAAGGCATTAATGTGTTTCCAAATTTGTGTTGAGTGGCCAAGCCGAGAGTAGGGGGCTACTGTTTCTTAATCTGGGAAGGCGTTTTCAACTATACCCGTGAGTAGTTGTATGAACGGAGATCTGTGACCCCTATGGTGGGAAACCCGGCTGAGTATTTTGCTGTCACCAGCGAGGAACTTTTCCCCAATTATTATAATGATTCACATGGAGGTTTTTAGAAATGGCAATACAATACATAAGCAGTATTAACGACACTGATAAGGAAAAAACCTTATTGTTGATCGAAGCCAGCCTCCAGGCATATAACGCCTTTAATGATGATGATCCAGGGAAATGTCAGCAAGAGAAAATTATCGCACCTGCCGGTTTTGATTTTGTCGAATGCTGGACAGGTATTGACGCTATTTTTAGCCACGACAAGACTGTTGAATGTTACGGTGTGGTGTTTCGCTCACAAGTAGCACCCTACATTTACATTTTTGCATTTCGAGGTACTTCATCAGTGTTAGATATACTTGATGACCTTGGTGTGGAATCGAGATCATTCACACCATATGAAACAAGTATCGAAATACCATCGGGAATAGCGGTTGAGTCCGGGTTTTACGACGTTTATAGTTCATGCAATAAAAATACACCTTCCATGCAAAACCAACTATTCCACTTGATTGATCAATACGAAACCTCAAATAAGCCCATCAATCAACTGTATATTACTGGCCATAGCCTGGGGTCGGCATTGAGTGAGCTTTTTACACTGGACGTTGCTTTGTCACGCCCCTCCATCATCGCATCGAATATCAATTACGCATGTCCGCGGGTTGGCAATCGTGATTTTGTTACTTTTTATGAACAACAGCCAGCGCAACAAAACCGCAGTACACAAACGCTACGTGTGCAGAATACTTATGACAAGGTGCCGTGTGTTCCGCTCGAAGATATGGGTTACCAGCATCTTCCTTATGCTTACATAATTGCTTTCTACAAAGACAATTGGATTGAAAAAGCTGACCTGATAGCCTGTCATTCTTCTCTGAACTACCATGCAGTATTGAATTGCGCAGCGGAAAATGATCAAGGTATTTGTGTTTGTGAGAAGCTGGAGGTTCCTGCCAATGGCTATGCTATAACCTCAAAGGAGCCAACGCAGAGTACGATTTGCAGTTTCTGGTAATCTGCGGGTTATCCGTAGTAAGTATATGAGTTTTCGTTAGCATTTCATCTTTTGAGGCAGGTCATTTGATGCCAGATCACATTCATATGTGTATCAGCATTCCACCAAAATATGCTGTTTCGAATGTTGTTGGTTATTTGAAAGGGAAAAGTGCAATATCAATAGCCCGGAACTTTAAAGGGCGGCAGAAGAATTTTATGGGTGAGCATTTTTGGGCACGCGGTTATTTTGTTTCAACAGTAGGTCTCGACGAAGCAATGGTGATTGAATATATTCGAAATCAGGAAAAAGCTGATGAGCAGCGGGATCAGCTCAAACTTGGAATATAGGTGCGCCCTGGGCGCTTACTTTAGCCCTTTGAGGGCGTAATCAAATAAGCCTCCGGCTATGCCGGAGGTACTTAACATTGTATCTCGTAACTCATTGAGTTGATTAGTCACTCCTAATACTGTGGTATGGCTGAGTTTCATAGGTAATCAGGTACAAGTATGAAACCAGAGATGGCTTGAAAGGATTCACTGCTTGCATAAGTTGCCAGAGTGGCATTTCTAATTGTTTGTAAGAAAATCCTTACAGTAAATATGAGTTTCTTGTGAGAGCATGAGGGTTGGGGAGGGGGCGATTCACGGTGTTCGACTGGTTGAGCCGTCGAATTGGACACGTATGAACCCATTTGGAAAGAATTTTGCGGCAGACTTGCTGCCTGCTGGGGCGTAGCTGTAAAACGGGAGTTAATGGACAGGTTGTTAACTTTAAGATTATGCTCAGGCCTTAAATTGTGAGTTGGTGGACTAGTATAAGTTGCCATAATAATTAGATAGTAAGGGGGTTTTTTTCACGATGATGGATGGAGACACAAAGCAATTCGCTTTTGATCCAAGTATGTATGGCTTGCCTGATAGTGTTATTTTAGGACCAAATGGTAAGCCGCAAGAGGGCATTTTACGACAGTCTCTTGAGCTTACCAGATCCCAAGGAAATGCAGTTAAAAAGGACTTTAAACCACTAAAAAATAAGTTAGAGACGCAATTTGTAGCGCCTAGACTAGTGTTTATAAATAGAATTTCAGATCCTGAATTTCGCGCTGCAATAGCATCTTTCACAGCTCAACAATTCATTGACGAAAGCACAAAGCGAATCAATTCCGAAAGAAAGTCACAAAAGAGAGGGAAGAGTTTTCGCCTCTACAATTGGGAATTATTGGTCCTTAAAAGATATGCCCCAGATCTTTGGGACTACATCCCGCCTGAAGAAGAAATCGATGGCATCCTAGAAAAGAAGGATGATGAAGACTTTACGAAGGCGGATGCGCAAGCTTTATTAATTACTAAAAAGATATCGGAGAGAGCACTAGCAGAGTTAGAGGGCTGGGCAAAGCTGCCAGATATCAGAAAATCGGAATTAGCATGCGTCTACTTTGCATTAGGTTTTAGCCTTGATATTGATATTCTCAATATGGTAGTGGCCACACGGCCAGAACTACTTGAATATTATTCATTAGTAACAACCAATGAATACAACCTCAAAATTGCATCTAAGCCAGAAGAAGTGTGCTCTGAGGTTGATGTTAATGAATCATATGAGGATGGTTGGACTCCCGAAAATTACTATCAAGCTATTGAGGATCTGATAGCAGAAGCCAAGTCAATGCCTAGAAATGCATCCATTGCGCCAGCGTTGTTGAAAATGGCGAATGGCCTCAATGACTGGTTTGAAAAAAATCCGCAACAAGCAGATATTTCTGTGTGTATTAGTAAATTGCTCGACACCCTATACACGCTGGGGTACGAGGCGAAACTTGACGGATTTGCCAAAAAAACATCCACGAGCACATTTAAATCGATGTGGTACCAGTATATTGGTTCAATAGAGAATGAGAGGGTTCGAGATGACACACTTGTCAAAAGACTAATTTCCGGCGAAGAAATGATCAACCATTTCAGTGAAACGATTGATGCCTTGAAAGTTGAGGTTAAGTCGCTGAGCATTAGAGATGCGGAGTTGGTGCAGCAAGCTCCTGAAAGCCGAGCTGAGCGTAGGCAGATTGAAGAAAGCTTGGCTACATTACGTATCCACCTCCAGGAACGTAAGAATCGTCTCTATGAAGTTGAGGATGAGGCAATCTTGTCACTGCTTCCTCCCGGTAGCAATCTTGAAGACTTAGAGTGCGTTGAAGATATCGAAATGCCAAGTGAAGATTCAATTCATGAAGCTATGCGTATGGCACTGCAACGAGTTTATTCCTACATAGATAGTGGATTTGTCGCCACGTTGGATGTGAAATCCGACGATTTCAAAGAGATCGATACAGCAGATGACGATGTCGATGATATCGACGAAGGTGATGACTGGTCGCTAGATGCTTCCACATCAGGTTCTGGGTTGCTGAGTAGCGCAGATCAACTACAAGAAGATGAGTCACCAGAGGTCTTGGCTAGAATTACCGGTGAGGACTTAGGCGATATCTCCGAAAATATCCCATGTGACGATGTCGTTCAGTCTGAACTTAAGAATAATCAGAGTGATGATGAGTTAACTGACCACGAAAACGATGACCTGAAATCAGAATCAATAAAAACTGATGACGGATCTGGGTCAGATAGCGTAACTCACGAAGAAGTAGGTAGGCTGCAATCCTCGTGTCTGGCTCAGCTTAATCAGCAGGGATATGTTGAGAGTCACCTGATTAACCAAGCTATCATGGAACTTTTGGAAAATGATAAGATAGAAATAGCTATTGGGCTTGCCTGTCTGGTTGAGGATAGGCAGTTTTCGAAAGATATATTGCCAGCAGATTTACTCAAAGGCGCATACTACGGCTGTCATAATTGGTCATTTGGTAGGACCTTCAATAAATCGCAAAATATACTGTCCTCGTTTTCCCCTGCAACCATTGACCAGTGGGGAGGTTTGCGTGAAGCGGGAAAGGCGGTGCCTTACCTGATTTTTGCATCCTGTTTCCAACCCGCCGTGTTTGGTGGCAATTACAGTAATGCTCCATCCCTCCTAAACTCAATCAAGCATGCTATCGAAGGTCCAGCTAGCCGCTTGATCGAAGACACTATCAACTTAGCAAATCGCGATAAAACGGTTAGCTTGATCAACCTGCGATCAGGTGGAGAAAAGGCCGGGCAAGAAAAAACTGTTGATTTTAGTCGGCAGGTCGGTGCATGGGCGCAAAGGATAAAAAATTCTAATAAAGGTTATGCTCCGATTCTGAAAGCGCAGTCTTATTGCTTAGAGAAAGGAATATTTGCGGACATTACTGAAATTATCCGTCATAACAACAGTAGCAAATTTGATGTGATTAAACAATTTGTCTCCCAGTATCAAGATAGAGATGCTACTGATCAATTGCTTGATAAAACAATGATTGATTCTGGGCAGGATTATTATTCTGGCTCTATTCACTCTCAAGGAAAATCACGTTTTTACCATAAGGTTGGTGAGCTGATCGAGATTGCACAGGGCTGGATGGGGCAATTTAGGGACCAGAGTAGTGAAGTTGAAGAGTACTGCCGAAAACTCTCAACATTGTTACCGCAAGCAATCAGTCAATTTCGGTCCATAATCGAAGAAACGAGCCCATCACTTGACAGGCGTGCTGGAGCAAAAATCGTGGTTGTTTGTTTAGAAAATTTACGGCGTGTCATTGATGGAAATGAAGCCCCGGTGTGGGAGCATGAGCGCGTAAAAGTTTGGATGCATTACCCAGAACACATTATCCGATTGTACGGTGTTGCCAACGCCCCTGCAGAGCAGTTCAGTTGGTACCTGTCACAAATCGAAAAGCCTGTCATGTACAGCGATGTACTGGACTTGGCAATGCGGGAAAGTGATATAACGCTTGGCTACCTAATGTATATGTTCTTGCGTGATGGAGGGGATGATCGTAAGCGGATTGAAATCGAACTCAAGGAACGTTCCACACAGCATCGCCTGATATTACGTAGGGATTGTAGAAGACTTGAAAGTCAGGTGGACAATGCCGTACTTTCCTTACTGATCAACCCTGACAAAGCAGAAAGTTTGATCGCGGAGTTGGAGGAAATTCAGGAAAGTATCGGAGGACTGAGCCGGTACTCTCCTAGGCAGGATATTGTTGATCAACTTCAGATAATTAGTGCCGAAATTGCTAGGAAAATAGCAAGCAAGCTCAGAGAGCTTGAGGATACATATCGATCGGAAATTGAACAAATTCGCGCATCCATCAGTGGTGAATCGGTACCAGATGAATGGGTTGATACAATGGAGGCCGCAATCTCCGATGCTAATCTACCTGTCGTTGATGAAATGCTGGATGAGTTGCAAACAGCAAGGCGAGAGGGGCAGCCTATTCGCTTTTCGAAGATTCAACAGGTTACGGTTCTGCATGACTATTTAGCTAGTGAGGATGCTATTTATCAGGGAATCAATGGTAAGACTAATTATAAGGATGTCTGGAATGTTATCAGTTCATCCCAAGAATCCTGCTACGGCCTGGATTTCAGTAACAAGACTTCACCACTAAAAAAAGTTATTGAGAGTTTTTGCTGTTGGAATAATCAACGACCAGCGCATGAAATCGATCAATCACTTTATGCAAAAGTAGCGATTGTGTTTGATTTTATTGGCTTAGATATTTCAGATAAGGCTTTTAAGCGTTCGCAGAAGTCAGCATTTTATTACTGCCGAGGTGATAGTTTTTCGGCCTTCTATATAAAGGTAAAGGCTGCAGAGACACGTCGACCTTTCCCAATCTTTGGTGATGATTCATTGCCTGTCATTATCGCCTACAAGAAATGGTCGCCAGAACAACTCGAGGCATACATACAAAGTGCCGGTCTTATAGGCGCTAAACCAATCTTGATCTCTGCGGTACCTCTTAGTAATGACGAAAGAAACCAGTTTGCCAACTACTTTAAATGTAGTAAAAGCACTATCTTGCATATCGATCTTACCATGGCATTATTTCTTGGTTCCTTAACCAATATTTCAGCAGAAAATAGTGCAATTAGAAACTTTCTGTGGCTTTCCCTACCATGGACCTATTTTAACCCTTATGTTGCTGGTGGTACGACATTTCCACCACCTAATGAAATGCGATATGGGCGTCGTACAGAAATTAACCGGCTTCTTGAAATGAATAACGGCCATGCCATTGTCTTTGGTGGCCGTCAGCTTGGTAAGTCCACCATCGTTCAACAAGTTCGTAATAACTTTAATAAGCCTAACTTGAAACAGCTTTCTTTTTATCACTTACTTGATAAAAACATGGATCGTATGAGCATTAAAAAAACTGACTGGGAGAATGCCAGAAGGTTAGTTTGGGAAGCTATTTACAGTGATTTAGTTAAAGGTGGACTCATCAAAAACCATTCTAGTGAGCTCAGCCCTGACCAGATGTCACAAGAAGTGGAGGGGGCCTTGTTGTCCAACAAGGAGCATAAAATAATTGTTATTTTTGACGAAATAGATCCTATCTTAAACGTCGATAATGCTCATGACTTTGGGATATTTCGAGGTATCAGGGAATTAGTGTCTAAGCCTGATATACAAGGTCGTTTCAAGCTAATTATAGCTGGCTTGGAAAATGTAAAGCGTTTTGAAAATTCCCCAAATTATCCACTGCAGCAATTAGGTGGCTCATTGCAAGTGAGCATCATGTCAACTCAGGATGCCCTGCACTTAATTAAAGAACCACTATTTTCTGCTGGCTACAAATTCGATAATGCGCAAGTTGCTAACCGGATTCTAGCGATTACCAATCGGCATCCGGGGATTATCCAAGTGTTTTGTCATGAGCTGATTGCATCTTTGTCAACAAGCAAAGGCGGTCATGTTGGAAGTCAAATCATAACGGATGATGACATAACAAATGTTCAGCAGAAGCAGGAAGTTATTGACCTGATTCGAACAAGGTTCGACATGACCTTGAATCTAGATCGTCGGTATTTGATTATCATCTATGGTTTGTTAAACGAAAAGAAGGGCACACGGCCCTTTTCGGCAAAAGAAGCCCATATGATTGCGACTCAATGGTTGCCTGATGAATTCCAAAAGCTCGGAGTTAAACAGTTTGAGGCATTCTTGACTGAATTGTGCGGCTTGGGCGTACTGAAGGCCATAAAAGAAGGGCAAACAAGCCAGTATGCACTGCGCAACACAAACATTCTCAAGCTTATCGGCGACGACGAAGATGAAATTATCGATAAGCTACAAATGGCCTTAGACCAACACAGTCAAAGCAGTCCACTTGATAGGCATGGGTTCTGGCCTGAAAAAATGGTGGCATGTCCAATCACGTTCCGTGATGAGAAGGAATTTCTTGGATCAGGGGCCGAGGTTGACGAGGAAAATCAGATTATGCAAGAGGGTTCCTGGAAATACACAACTACCATCATTGTAGGATCAAATGCGCTGGGTAGTGAGCAGCTGGCAAGCACGCTACCGCACCTTTATGAAACAGAGCGTGTGGAACATGCGGAACTTAAGCCGGCATCCGAATATGAAGTATTTGAACGATACGATGCAGATTTTGATAGCCCCGAGAAATTCCAAACAATTTTGCGAGGGATGCTCGAAACGAAGTCCAAGAGTGCTCCCACAATGCTTATTGTGCACGTGACAGGAAACAATCCTATCGCCCATTTTCTGGGTATGCTGGATGCTGCACATAGCCTTAATGGTATTAATATGGATAAGAATTACCCTGTACGCGTGGTGTTCTCGATGAGTCCACACGCATACTGGCAGTGGCTGTTAAATCCGGACCTGACGGATGGCCGGGAACTATTGCAGCCTTTCATCAAACTTGCGCCTTGGAACACTAGTGCCATTGCACATTTGCTGGATAAGTTGGGGATGGTTAATACGCCAAGTGATGTTCGTAAGTTGATGGAGTACTCAGAGGGTTGGTATTTATCTCTTAACGTTCTTTGTCAAATCAAGAATAGTAGTAAGTCTGGTATAAACGAATTGTCTGAGATATCCGGCAAATATGTACCAATGAATGAAATTAACCTAAAACAAGCAAAGAAGTTTATTCAAGCATCAGGGATTAATGATGTGCCATGGGCTGAACCTCTTATCTCTGCAATCAATGATGATTGGAATGATGCTGCTGTATCCTTAGAGGAAATTCAATTATCCGCACAGGAAATAGATAATTTCCAAACCCAAGCAGTGATGATTAAGCCGGCAATTGATTGGTTGACTGGATTAAACATATTGCGACGTGTCAGAAGCAACAAATCCAACGAGCCTTATTACAGCATCAGCCCAAGCATTGTTCACGCGTTGGATGTTGTGAATGTCCAGTGACAAGTGGGTTGAAACTGCAAGGGCATTTTTGCCTGGTGTGCCTGCTGTCGATCGATTGGCCCCTGGGGGAGAGTTATCTGCAGGTGATAACGGGATATCAGCTGGCGTAGCAACCGCATTAGCTGCCGCCGGGTACCGGTTGAAATATGGTCACTCTGTCACCTTGCTGGCTCCATTTACAAAACCCCAGTATCTGAAGCATGTTATTACCTACCTGCACACGTGTCGTATGAACGCTCTAGCAGGGCTTATTAGAGCAACCTGGTTTTCTAGTCGAAATATGACATGCAGTCCAGACTTGCTGGTCTGGACAAGAGCTCTTTCTCAGAAAAAATATCTGAAGGAAGATCCTTCTCTGCAAATTAGGCATATTGGACTTAACCGAGATCTAAAAAAATTAGAAGAGGATCTGTCTGATTCCGACAGAATACTGCGAACAATTGTGTGCCAGCAGAGTGGCACAATAGAATTATTTTGCGAAGAACTGCGTCGTCAAATATCACCTTTTGCGATAATCATCGATATAACGCCATTTGGTTATCGTGAAAACCCTCGTGCATTAATTGGTGTAATGAGAGAGCAATTTCCTGACACACCAATACTGTTATTAGCCGCTATTGGCGATGCCAGTATGGGTTATAAATGTGTTGAGTTTACGCATGTGTTTGGGATGCCAATCTGGCAATCCGGTCTATCGGACAGCTCCATATGGACTAAGAAAAAAATTACCAATTGGAAGGGAGCTATTGCTTTACTGCCAGATAATCGATTGGATGAACGGCTGGTAGACGCAGGTTATAAGGTACGGTCTCTGCATCGTTTGCTAGCAGAACGGTACTATGATGAGGCTTCCTTTCCGCTCTTTCGTGTTTACAACACTTTGCTGACTTTATGTATGCCGATTGAGTTTTATGAAATGCAAGCAGATATTAGTCGTCGTGGCGGACCTTTTCCACTGAAACCGTTAAAGGATTGGCTAACGAAAGCACAGAAAGCAAAGTTGCCAACAGGCGAATCTCAGGCTTGCCTAGACTCCGCATGCCAAGTATTGGAAGAGCTTTTAGCATACGTAGTTAAAGGAAAAACTGGCAAACAGCAGGCGCTTACAAAATGGATTCATGATCTCTTCTCTGAGAAAAAAAGAGGGCGAATAATTGTACGTGGAGAGCGCGAGGCGGCGTTACTGAGGAAATGGCTTCTTATAGATAACGCACGTCAGATTGATGATGGTCGTCTTGATGTAATTGGAGTTGGCAGTGCCCGAGAAATATACCGATTCTCAGGAAATTGGGACAAGATAATAATTGTAGGCAAGCTGACGCCATTAGATACCTGGTCAGCAGGGCTTGGTAAGCATGTAACATGGTTGTCCTATCCTTGTGAATTACCCTGGATACAGAAACTTTCACAGTCAGCGATGCTGGTATCCAATAGCTCAGATGACAATAAGGTAGAGTGGTGGATGCTCACCGATCTGAGCAATTCATACTCAGTGAGTGATGGCAAGGTAATGGATGCGGATGCCTGGACCGGTTGTACGGGCCAGTATATTGAACACAAGCATATATCACTAGATTTACCAGAGAATGCTGACTGGATGATGGATCTGTTCCGTGATCTTGATTGGGAAGAGCGACAAAATAACAATACTGTGACTGGCTTGGGGATGGGAGGAAATATTTGTGTTCGCACAGATGAAGGTGTTTATTATTGGGATGTTGATTTGCGTCTTGATGTACTGACAGATAAATATGGCGTTGTAAGAACGTCAGCACGTGAAATACAGATAGGCGACGAACTGGTAATGTTGCATGGTGAGGATAGAGGCCAATTATCACTACTAGAATTATTCTTTGAACACATACCAGAGGAGACAAATAAAATAGATTTTTACAGAACCTCTTCCTCCCGCTGGTTAGATTTTCTGGATGTGGCAATTAGTCGGCACAATGGTTTGGATGGGTTGCATAAAAAAATGGCAGATACTGGCGTGGCTTTTCAGACATTGCATAGCTGGGTAAAGCGTAAGCATGTAGTCCAAAAGAACCGACAAACCATGGTCGCACGACTCGCAGAATTAAGCGGTATTGAGTACGAGAGAAAAGACCTTGATGTCATCATAAATTCACTTAAAAAGTTACAAGGTAAATATATCCAGGCAGGTAAAACGTTGAAAGTAGCTTTGACAGCACGTGCCGAAGGAGTTGATGAGATTGAAGCATTCGGCAGGCCACTATCTGTGGAAATGCTTGATGACATGTTGAACATTGAGACTGTTTTAGCTGTTTCTGTCAACGAGGAAGATGACAAGCAATCAGAACCTACAAGTTTATACGATCAAGTGCTTGATTTGATAAATGGAAGTGAAGGTAAGCTTACCATCACATCGCAAGGCAAAAGTTCAATCAAAGAAACGATGTATCGAGATACGAATCGTGTCATTACGTGTCTCAAAATCATGCGAGATAACCTATACGAAGTGTATGCTAATGGTAAATCATTACAGGGCGTAATCAATGACCTGAAGGCAAAAGGCATCGACTTTAAGGGTGGGATGTCAGAGATAACCCAGGGCAAGTTCAAAGAATATCAACGAACCTATGAAGGAAGACGGGTCGATATTGGAAAACACTTAGGAATTGGCGATTCACGATCACCTGAACGTTGTTTCAGGCTTCATTTTCATTGGGATGATGATGCACAAACCCTTGTAATTCATCATGCCGGTAAACATCTTCGTACATCTACAGGGTAGCATTAAATATGGACTTGTCATTTACAGAAAAAAGCAAATTAAACCGAACCATATTGAAAGATTTTCGTTTGCGACTGGTCGATAAACCTACACTGATATTAGATGATTATGGAGTGATATATGACCACAGTGACCCTTCTAATGAATCACTATTGGGCTCAATTGGACAACACCCAGATCCTACATTTGATGCCTATCAACCACCCAATGCAATGGGCATGGTGCTATTGGTAACGCCTTATGGTGATAGTAAAGAAAATCAGGAAGTCTCGCTTATATTGTCTGGTCAGTTTGATATTTCACATCGCTACATACCCGATATCGATGTGATGAAGAAGAATCTAAAGATTGAAAATGAAAATGTAAAAGAGTCTCAGACGATTGTTACTAGCTACAAAAGGCTAACGGTACAATTCAATGATTTACCAATCAATATCTCTGTGCAGAAAGACCTGAATAATTGGATTACACTTCCGCCAGGTAATCCTTTGGAAAATGCGTTCGCAAATATTGAAACGTCACTTTCTAATGATCCGAGGGCTTTTAAGCGTTGCAAACCGGGGCGGACGGGCGCTGCCGTATTCCATTTTATTTGGAGTGATGATGAGATTCAGACACAAGACGACCTAAATGACCAAATAGCTATAGACATTTTTGAGGATGATAAAGAGATACTGCCCTATCAAGTTAAAGTACGAGCCAGACTAAGAGAAGCCCCTGTATCGTTGACCGATGTACCAAATGCCTATCTTCTTGAAGTCTATCTTGAAAATAATACCACCCAGGAGGTTGCTAGGCGTTATGGCATCAACAATCCTCACTTGCTTGATGCACAGCTTAAAACCATCATTACCCGTGGAGTACACCACCCTTTACCTCACAAGTTGTCACCTGAAGATTATCGATATAACGATAAGAATGACATGGCCGGCTACGGAATTACTACGTCAGTACGGAAAGTAGAGCCCAATACGTTTGTTACCGATTCCATGCCTACTTGCGAGCTGGAGAGGATTGAAAATCCTAGTTCGGAAGATTTGGGTATGCAGTATGGTCCGAAGTTTGAAGCATTAGCAAAAGACCCGACCAAACCACTCGAATCACTATTGAATGCTATCGATGGATACGCATCACAATGGGATGAGCGGATCAGAGAGCTTTTGAAAGCCAGTAAAGTGGAGGAAGCAAAAGTATCAGAAGGAGAGCTAGCAAGTTTCCGGGTGGAAAGAGAACTGGTGAATGATGGTATTACGCTATTGGAAAAGAATGATGACCTGAGAAGATGCTTCCAATGGATGAATGAGGTCATGTTGCTTGCAATTAAGCGCCAGGGTAAGAAATTTGACGAGTGGCGGTTGTTCCAGCTCGGTTTTATTCTTACCCAAATACGGGCGATATATGAGCGTTGCTGCCCGGAAACAGAACTAACCTCGCACATTGATACCGCAGAAGTGCTTTGGTTCTCTACAGGTGGTGGTAAAACCGAAGCATATCTCGGCATTTTTATTATGAGCATGTTGTACGAGCGAATATATTTGCGAACGTACGGGGTAACAGGCTGGATGCGATTCCCGCTCAGAATGCTTTCTGTGCAACAGTTTCAACGTCTATCGTATGTTGTAGCACAGGCCAATATCATTCGCCAAAATGAAGGATTGGGTGGTCATCCATTCACGATTGGGTATTTCACAGGTCGAGGTACACCTTCTCGAATCACTAGTAGCGCTCACTTTTATACCGAGAACTACCTTCCCGTAATTACACAAGAAAGACTGGATCGTTACAAGTTTATCAGTGACTGTCCCTATTGCGATGAGGCAGACACCGTCAAAATAACAAAAGACCTTTCTAAAGGCAGAATCATGCATGTCTGTACAAATGCGGAGTGCTGGTCAAATACTCATGCAGAGGAGGGTTCTTATGGTGAGGGTATATCTGGAGAGTTAGGAATTTATGTAAGTGATGAAGAGGTTTATCGTTACTTGCCTACAATTATGGTAGGCACCATCGATAAGCTTGCAGTTATTGGCCATAATTATCGATTCCGTTATTTCTTTGGTGGAGCAACACACTTTTGTCCATCACATGGATTCAGCTTTGAAGGAAAGTGCGATCACAGTATTTTAAAAAAAAATGATGATGGCAGCTGGGATAGTGAGCGTTGTAAGAATAACTCTCGTACATCAAAAGTAAAAACTCATTCACTATCTACTATGAAGTTTCCAGGATTTTCATTTTTGCTTCAAGACGAGCTGCATTTACTTAGTGAAAACCTAGGCAACTTTAATGCACACTATGAAACTCTGCTCACCGCCATTCAGAAAGCTAATGGTGGGAGAACTCCAAAAGTACTGACTGCAACGGCAACTATTAAAGATTTCGAGGGGCACGTGCATCACTTGTATCAAAGGCATGCCCGGCGTTTCCCGGCACCGGGTTTTCTTCTGAGAGAATCCTTCTATGCGCGGGTTGTTATGGGCCCTGATGGGCATCCTATGATCAGGCGGTTATTTGCTGGCATATTGCCATTGGGTGCAGGGGCTACATTATTTAGGGCTACAGCTATTGCAAGCTCTCGCTATCTGACATTAATCGATGATATCTGTCATGAGATTGACCGTGACCCTCAGAGCGCCGCAGGACGTCTTTGTTTTGCAGAGAGCAAGCTTCCTGCTGTCAAAGATCACATTAAAACCTTTTTGAATGCCATTCTGCTGTATGTGAATAGCAGGGTTGGTATGAGTGATACCTCAAGATTCCTGGAAGATGCGCATAGAGGTAAATACCCTGAGCGCAAATGGCGGCAATTGGATGGGCAAAGTACACTTGATGAAATACAGCAAGTTATCACTCATATTGAGACAAAAGATCCTGAGGATGATACCCGACAGATTGCTGCCACAAGTGTAGTGTCGCATGGTGTTGATATGCATCGACTCAATATGATGGTGATAGCAGGCTGGCCAAAATCTATTGCTGAATACATGCAGACCTCAGCACGAGCCGGGCGAATAGAACCAGGCATCGTATTGACCATTATGAATAGTAAAAACCTGTTCCAGTCTAATGTTTTCATGGACTTTCAGGATTATCACTTATTTATGGATAAGTTGGTGGAGTCAGTCCCAGTTAACCGATTTGCCCCAAATTTGCTAGATCGGACACTACCCGGGATTTTTGCCGCCTGGATATATAACTGGGCACCCTCTATGCCGTGGGGAGAAGGAATTACAACTAATGCTGGTAAAGTTAAAACGGCATTCAAAGATTCTACATTTAAGGCTAGAGAGGAATTAAGACAGAGGCTTATGCTCTCACTAGAAATACCAGCCTATAAACTATCATCTTTCGACGATAGGGTATCGAGCGATTTTATGCATATGTTGGATAGGAAGGTAGAAGAGGCGTTAACACAATTAGAAGGCATGAAAAATGACATCGCAGATGAGCGTTTATCAGAGGCTTTGGAGCGTTTGCTTGGGAATAGGCCAATGACTTCAATGCGTGATATCGAAAGCCAAATACTAGTTTTACCGCAAACTGATGATGCGGTAATGGCTGCACTGGAGAGGTAGATCATGTCAGAAGAATTTTTTGCAAAAAGCCAGATGTACTACAACGGCTATTTCCCCGGCGGTTTGTACAGACTGCGGAACCACTCTTTTGTACAGGTGGTTGGTGCTAGGAATAACGATGAGGATACCAAATCGATTGATGAAGAACAGTTGTTGGACGTTGCCAGGAAGTACATTACTGAATGGGATGCAATGCCCAATGGTGAAGTCTCTGGTACTCTGAAGCTTCATTTAGAGCAAGCGGGACGCTTTATACAAATAATGTCGCCTGAAGCGGTTTATGTAGAACCCTTCCCAATGATGCTGCAGTGCACATCCTGTAATGTTTTGGATTTTTACCAGAGTAAAAAAAGTAATGCCGCAAGGATTGAAGACGCAAAAAAACGACTTGGGAGACAAGGTGGAAAACAGCGAATACGCTGCAGGAGGAGCGGCTGTAATGGGCATATGATTCAATTGGAATATGTAGCCGTTCACCGATGTGGGCATATGTCCACATTAACTATACCCGGTGCGGCTAGAAGGGTTAAGAATCTAGGTTTCCGCAGTCAGGGAGGGGCTTTCAGAAATAGCATATTTTACGATATTGATAATCCACAATCCTCTTCCTTTCACGCATTGCAAGAAAACTGCGCTTACTGTTCAAAGGAGTTTGAAGGTGCAGAAGGGGTGAATAAGCGAGCAACCCCTATCGGATCCAAAGAGGTTATTTTTCCACACAACATCCAGTACCTCTGTTTAAAGGCAGACACTGGAAAGTTAGTATCACGGGTATCATCTATTATTGGCCCCCCAGGCGAAACAGTTAATGATCTGGGTTTGGATATTGCAGAAGGAATAGCGAGTTGCTTGATTGGGTTGTCCCATCCAAATGAGTTAGTAGAGCATATGGATAAACTGTTGACCGGTGGTGGTCCGGATAAAAATGCAATTGAAAAAATAGCTAGTGAGTTAGCAGAAAAGAACAAGCAAAAAGCGGAGTTTATTCAACACGCAGAAGAAACAAAGATGAGTACGTCAATGCTTGAATCTATGACAAGCTTGTTGACTGTGGAAATCGAGAAATTGGAGGAAGACTTTCTTCAGGCAAGCGGTAAGTTTTCGGGCGTGAGGGATTACATTGATGACCTGGAAAAACTTCAGTATTTAGCAAGCCATAGAAGGGCTATCGAGTCTGTTCTGATTGAGCATGATTTTAGAACAAAACGTCAAAGCCTAGCAGACTCTATTAAGAAGGAGTCAGATCCTCTCAGATGCGATCAGTTAATACAGGACGCAGGTTACCTAAAAGAACGGTACGGTATTGGCGAGATAATCCATTACAGTGAAATCAATGTGGTGATGGCAAGCATGGGGTATACCAGAGAAAAAATGCAGCCTAGCGAAGGGGCTCCAGGCGCGATTGTGCCCACAATGTTGCTTGGTTATGAAGATCAGCATAACAATTCGATGGCCGGTAAAAGTGTAATCTATGCATTACCTGCAAAAACAGAAGCTATTCAGATTAAGCTGGACGCAAGAGCGGTTCTTATGTGGTGTATTACGGCAGCAGGTTGGCCTGATCCAGGTAGAGAAATCACTGAAAATGAGCAACGTGCAAAAGCTCATTTGTTGAATGTCAGCCCAGTATTGAGCATGGATCCTTCAGAGGTTATGTCTGAAACAAAAAACCGCTCACTGCGAGAGTCTGCACCATTTCATCTCATGCATACTATAAGCCACTGTCTTTTAGGGTGCATCAAGCGGCATACGGGCTATGGTGAAAAAAGTGTCATGGAGTATCTAATGCCAATGGATCTTTCAATCCTTATATATGTGGCATCTGTACAAAACTACACAGCAGGCGGTTTGCTGACGTTGTTCAAACATCATATTCGAGCCTGGTTTGATGATGCTAGCAACTACGCGCTGAATTGCGTATTTGATCCGATTTGTTCTGACAAGGGCTCTTCATGTAGTGGTTGTGTACAGATCGTTTTGGGGTGCGAAACCTTCAACCATGGACTTTCCCGGTGCTACATTCATGGTGGCAAGCTGGAAGAAGGGACTGATATGCAGGTTACAAAGGGTTTTTGGGGTTAACGATGCAGCGCATCCACCGATTATGCGAATATTTCAGAGGGTTGACTGATGCAGAATGTAAAAAAACAGCCAAAGCATTAACAAGTGTAATTAGTCAGGCCCTGTATTTTGATGAGGCGTATATTTCGATTCCAGAAGACTACAGAGGGACGGAGTTAGAAGAAATTCTATCTGACTTGAAGTATCGCCAATAAAGATGAGCCTGATGTGGCAGGCTTATCAGTTGTCCCGAGTTGAACCAGAACAGGCACTGTTGGTTTAGATGAGAGGAAATGATGATTTGTAAGTATATTCAGAATCAGGCGCTAGAAGAGCAGCGCCAGGAGCCGCTGAGACTGCCGGAAGTCTAACAATATAGCCTTTTTCTCGGGGGCATCATACTACCTGTTCTACGGGGGGGTGTATTGGTGGGCGATACTGGGATTGAACCAGTGACCCCTGCCGTGTGAAGGCAGTGCTCTCCCGCTGAGCTAATCGCCCTTGTTCTGGAAAAAATGTTCTGGAAATGATTTTCCGAAATTAAGGGCGCAGATTCTACGAGCTAGGCGCGATCAGGTCAAATTTCCGCTACAACAGACAGCAACTCCCCTTTTTGCTGGAGCTTGGTACAATACCTTCCCTTTTTTACTGGCAAGCTCTTTAATGGGCCAAGGAAAACCTGACTGTAATGCGTACCCGTTTTGCTCCTAGCCCCACAGGCTATCTCCACATTGGCGGTGCCCGTACCGCACTTTATTCCTGGCTGTACGCCCGAAAACATGGCGGACGATTTGTATTGCGTATCGAAGACACGGACCGTGAACGTTCCACTGAGGCTTCGGTGAATGCCATTTTGGAAGGTATGACGTGGCTGGGTCTGGAGTATGACGAGGGGCCGTTTTACCAGACGCAGCGCTTTGACCGTTACAAGGAGGTTATTCAGCAATTGTTGGACAAGGGGTTGGCATATCACTGTTCTTGCTCCCGTGAGGAACTGGATGCCATGCGCGAAGAAGCCATGGCGAAAAAGGAAAAACCACGTTACGACGGGCGTTGCCGCATGCGTAACGATGTGCCGGATGGGATTGAGCCGGTG
>Ga0316202_10001461_pt1 | contig 18386 bp, 16 predicted proteins | sample 3monrhotite_MG_FD_204934 | JGI IMG/M metagenome (GOLD analysis project Ga0316202, IMG submission 204934) | Microbial mat bacterial communities from mineral coupon in-situ incubated in ocean water Damariscotta River, Maine, United States -... | ecosystem: Environmental > Aquatic > Marine >... | reverse complement strand
CAATAAGTTAGTTGATCAAATGCGCATGATTGGACTTAATGAAATGACGTTGCATTTTGCTAAGCAGCACTTGCGTCAAGGTGGGCATATTCTTATGAAAACCTTTATGGGTGAGGGCTACGATGCTTTTCGCCGCGAATTGGGTCTAAACTTTCAGAAGGTTAAAAATATTAAACCCGCTGCAAGTCGTAAAACTTCACCAGAGTTCTTTTTGTTGGGCTTGGGGAAAAAGTAATACAGAATATTTTTTCATGCTGTTGATCTAACTTGCTTATTACGCACAAACACACACTATATTGCACTAAGATATCGATAAGCTTGATAAGGAAACTTTTTTGCAGCGTGTTACAATTGATAATCAAAAGATATGCTATACATGCAGTGCTAACACACATGGCGATGTCATACTTTTAATGGAATATGAGCCTAAGTGGGCTAACGAGAATACTTTAACGTTTATTCGAAGGCAGCAATGTGCCTGATTCAAATAACTTAACTGCACTAGAAGAGCGCATCCACTTACTTGAAAGTGAGAATGCATTACTAAGAAAACGTACTGAAGACACATTCATGCTCGGGCTAGTTTCCGAAGCAGCTGAGCAGGCCGAAGATATAAGCCTGTTGACTGCGAACAAGCTAAATCAATATCAACATATGGTATCATCATCACTTGATATGATGGCACTATTGGACACCAATTACATTTACCTAGCAACAAACCCTGCGTATTTACAGGCTTTTCGCAAAAAAAGTCATGACGTCATAGGCCACCCAGTGTCAGAAACGTTTGGTGAGGATTTCTTTCGTGAAATGATTCAGCCTCATGCACAGCGATGTTTGCAAGGGGAGGCTGTTCATTTTCAGCAATGGGTAGAGTTTCCTACATACGGCTTGAGATATATCGATGTTCGTTTATATCCCTATCGAAGTGTTAGTGATGAAATTATTGGGTTTGCTGTGAGTGGGCGTGATAATACCAAGCACCTGAATACTGAAAAAGAACTTAAAGCAAGTGAGAAAAAATACAGAGAGCTGATCGATCATATGCAAGACTGTGTTTACCGAACGGATGTCGAAGGAAGGCTTATCTATGCCTCACCATCCATTGAGACAATGGTGGGCTTTACACGTGATGAAATACTTGGTGATAAACTATCAAATTATTATGTCGACCCTGATGGCCGAGACAAGCTGCTTACCTGTCTGCGAGCCTCCCCAGATGGTAAAATCGACTGTTTCGAGGTCCAAATTCGACGCAAAGATGACAAAATCATCTGGGTATCTGTGAATACACGTTTTATATATGATGATGACAGTCAGGTTCAGGGTGTAGAGGGTAGCTTCCGAGATATTTCATCCCTAAAAGAGATGGAAGTAAAATTCAATCAAGCACAAAAAATGGAAGCTCTTGGTACATTGGTCGGTGGCATCGCCCATGATTTTAATAATATTTTGGCAGGTATGGTGGGGTCTTTTTACCTCATGAAATACAAACAGCAAAACAATCCTGACCTTGTTCAAGATATTGAAGCGTTGGAGCAACAGTCATTTCGCGCCGCAGATATGATTAAACAACTGTTAACCTTCTCTCGCAAAGGAGAAATTGAAACAAAAAACTTTTCATTTTCAGTGTTAATGAAAGAAGTGTTTAAACTTGCCAAACGTACGGTCCCTGAAAATATCAAACTTAATATCGATGTATGTAAGGAAGCATTATTTATCAATGGTGATGCAAGCTTATTACAGCAAGTGCTTATGAATTTAATGAATAATAGTCGTGATGCCATGCATGGCGTAGCAAGGCCCTCTATCAACGTGAGCATTCATCCATTTCAGGCTGATACAGCATTTATTCAAAAACATCCCGATGTTATTCTAAAAACCACATACGCACGCTTATCTATCCAAGATAATGGCTGTGGCATTCCCGAAGAAGCTCTAAGCCATGTTTTTGAACCTTTTTATACCACCAAAGGCATTGGCGAAGGCACTGGGTTGGGTCTGGCTATGATTTATGGTTCCATTCAAAGCCACCAAGGGCTCATTGAATTGGATAGTGTTGTCAATGAAGGGACAACCATCGATATTTACTTACCAACCACATTGCCTGATGAGCATCCGACTGAAAAAATCAGCACGAATAACTTATTGCAAGGTCATGGCGAATTTATTTTATGTGTGGATGATGAAGCCGATGTTTGTGAAGTGAATAGTGAGATTCTCACCAGTTTTGGTTATCAAGTACTACGGGCCAGCGATGGTTTGGATGCCATAAAAGTTTTTGAACAACATCATGGCGAAATAGCACTTGTATTAACCGATGTCATTATGCCCAATATGGGTGGCATTGAGTTGGCAAAAGAGCTTTGGCTAAACCACCCATCATTACCCGTGATTTTTGTTTCTGGTTATGATGAGAGTCATTTACTAGAGATTCCTAAAACAGCGAGACATATAAGCGTATTGGAAAAACCTTTTGCGATTGAAGATTTAAGCCAGCATATTCATTATTTATTAGAGACTGACTCAATATAGTGTTGAGTAGATTGATTTAGACCTTATAGGCTCTTAGCATGACGTATGATTTTTTTAGAAATTTGTTCTTTTATGCAAAAAAAGAGACGGGCCTTTGAAACAAAAAGATGACTTGCGCGAGTCTATCCGCAACTGCGCTTATCAGCATGGCTTTGATTTATGCCATTTTTCACGCCCAGAAATAGATTCTAAAGATAATAAAGCCCTCGACGATTGGGTTGACTCGAATATGTACGCTGACATGGCTTGGATGGCAGAAAAGGATCGCCTTGAGCGTCGAAAAAAGCCAAGCAGCATGATGAATGATGTTCAAACCGTCATCGCTCTTTCGATGCGTCATACACCACCATCTTATACCCTAGAAGAAGCGGAAAAAGCATCGCCACAAGGTGTGATATCATCCTATGCGCATGGTGTCGATTACCATGACATCATGAAAAAGCGCTTGAAAGCATTGGCGCGTGATTTAGATGTGCTTTTAGGAGAACATGAACAACGCGTTTATGTTGATACCGCACCCGTTCTTGAACACGCCTTAGCAGCATCGGCAGGCTTAGGTTGGCAAGGTAAACACACACTAACCATTCATCGTCAGCTCGGCTCATGGATGATGTTGGGAGAGCTGTTTACCAGTGCGAAAATACCCGTAGATCAAGCGGCAAGTGAGCATTGTGGAAGCTGTACGGCATGTATTGATATATGCCCAACCAAAGCGATTGTTGCGCCTTATATCGTTGATGCGAACCTTTGCATTTCATACTTAACCATCGAATATAAAGGGTTTATCCCACATAAACTTCGCCCACTTATGGGTAACCATATTTATGGCTGTGATGATTGTCAGGCTGTGTGCCCTTGGAATCATAAAGCCGAAACACCTGATGCTGATTTACTTACTCCGCGAGGGGAGAACATCTTACCAAAACTTGCTAGCCTTTTGCATTTGGATGAGCAGGGTTTTCGAGAACGGTTTCGAAAATCCCCTGTAAAGCGTACTGGGCGCGCTGCATTTTTGCGTAATGTATGTATTGCTATGGGGAATTCGGGCAATAGCGAATTTGTGCCTTTACTGCTCAATGCTTTGCATGACACTGAGCCTTTGATACGTGGCCATGCAATATGGGCACTTGCAGCCTTGCATGAGTTACACAACATCGATGGCTTTATTGGAAAAATGTCCGAATTGAAGAAAAAAGAAGAGCATAAAGAAGTTTTGAAAGAAATAATGGCTGTTTTGAGCCTAATATGAGGTGGTTATGAGTATAAAAGCGTTTATTTTCGATTTAGATGGCACATTGATTGATGCACTGCCTGATATTCAAGCCAATGCTAATCGCGCTTTAGAAAAGCTTGGTTATGATTTTCAAATGAGTCTTAAAGAGACACAACCTCATGTAGGTGGTGGGGCACAAAAATTGGCTTCAAATGTATTAGGCAAGCCAATGGATCATCCTGATACCATGGCAATGTATCATGCTTTTGCAGACTTCTATGAACAAAGTCCTGCTGATTTTGGCTGCATGTTTCCTGGTGTGAAAGAGACGCTCGATACCATTCAAGCCAAAGGCTTACCGATGTGTATCGTGACGGCCAAACCAGCCAAGGCACGTGTTAAAGTAACCAAGGCATTAGGTTTAGATGGTTATATGACCTTGTCATTATCTCCAGAAGATGGTTTTGCCAAAAAACCTGCGCCTGACATGCTGGTTGAATGCTGCCGCGCGATGGGTGTTGAGCCTTCAGAAACCGTTATGACTGGTGATACACGTTTTGATGTTGAAGCGGGTTTTGCTGCAAAATGTCATACAGTCGCATTTGCTGAACATGGTTATCAAGATGTTCCCGAAGAATATGCAAATCGTGTTGTAAGTTTGCCTAACTTTACTGACTTATTAAAACTTCTCGACTGATGAAGCATAAGATTGCAGGCGTTTATGGCATTTTGCCCGCGGATCTCGATACTGAGACTCTGCTTGTCAAAGCTGAAGATGCTCTAAAAGGCGGTCTTCAAACGCTGCAGTTTCGCGATAAAAAGTCAGGCTATAAGCGCGCAGTGAAGCGCGCTTTGGCTTTGCGAGAATTAACCCAACGTTATAATGCCAAACTGCTTATCAATGATTCCATTCAACTGGCACAAGCAGTCCATGCCGATGGTGTGCATTTAGGACGTGATGATGTAGCAAGTTTGACCAGCATACGTGACGAAGTTGGTGAGGCGATGGTTGTTGGCATTACTTGTCGTGCTGATGCTGTCTTTGCCAAACTATCCTTGGAACATGGTGCGGACTATGTGTCTTTTGGTGCCGTATTTGGTAGTAAAACCAAACCCGAAGTACCTATTTTGGGCTTGCCTCGCTTAAATAAAGCGAGACAAATGTTTCCAGATGCTAATATTTGTGCCATTGGCGGCATTACAGTCGAGAATATTGCATCGGTCAAACATGCTGGTGCGACATCGGTAGCAGTTATTTCAGGTTTATTTGCCACAAAGAATATTGAACAAAGGGCAGGGGAGCTTATCGAAGCATGGAACAAAGCATGAGCTCTTCACAAAAACGCCCCGTGTGCTTGACCATCGGTGGTTCAGATTCATGTGGTGGTGCAGGTATCCAAGCTGATTTACGCATTTTTGAGGCATTGAATGTACAAGGCTGTAGTGCTATTACAGCATTAACGGCACAAAATCATCAAGCGATTCACCGTATTGAAGCAGTTTCTTTGGCTCAATTGGATGCTGAATTGCTCGCAATTTTTGATGTGTATGATGTAGCAGTCATCAAAACAGGCATGTTGCTGGATGCTGAACACATTGCGACGATTTCAGCGTGCTTGAGTTTAAACCATGTGAATAAACCACTGATTATTGATCCTGTAATGGTCTCAAGCAGTGGCAAGCCTTTGCTGGATACGGGTTCGATTGAAACCCTTAAACATACACTGATAAAACAAGCTACATTACTCACGCCAAACTTGAATGAAGCGGCCATTTTTTTAGATCGTGATGTTGATGATGCGGTGGAAGATGCTGCTGCACTGACCATGCACTTGGGTTGCTCTGTGCTTTTAAAAGGTGGGCATAGTAAGACTGATATTTGCACTGATGTGCTATGTGAAAAGAGCGGTGAAGTAGCATTATTTTCACATCCCAAACAAACGTGGAGTTCTGAAAAGTTACACGGCACAGGGTGCCGCTTGGCATCTGCGATTGCAGCAAATATTGCTAATGGCGCTTCGCTTCATGATGCTTGTGAAGCATCAATTTCTTACTTGCAGAGATAACCCAATAGCGTTACCTTGTCACGCATTGTTAAATATTCGTTGTTTTCAAAGGATTTTATAGGTGGCTCGAGAAAAATATAACATTACCAATCATGATCACTGGTTTGCACGTCGCTGGATTGAAAAGAAGCTTGAAAATCCAATGTGGTTACCCGATAATCGAACTTATCCAGCCAAGCATGCACTATCCAGAGTTAAAGATGGCGCAATCCCACTTAACAAATGGTGTGAGCTTTGGTTGAAAAAAACACAATGGACACAAATGAAGAATGCCATTCGTGCTGCCCGAAAACGCTCACGCGGTGTCGATACCAAAACCATTACACTTACCCAAAATGCTTGGTTCATTCTCGACTACCATGCTCAAAAAGAAAACTGTACCTTATCCGAAGTCATTGAACGAAAGCTGACTCAGAATATTTCTTTGCAAGACACCTCGAATCCTACCTATAACTCTCATGACATTGACGGACATAATTAAAATATCGCGTACATCTTAATATTGGTATTAATTGTGCTATAGTCATTGGGTTCATTGTTGAACAACATTTAAGGGTAGTGGAGTGATGCATTGAAAGTTTTTGAAGGCTCATCAACAAAGGGGCGTGCTCAGGAGGCTATTCTTGAGGCTATCAATCATTGGGATGATGGTTTTTCACCCAGTATATTATTTGTTTTTCACTCAACAACCCAAGATCCACATGATATAGCAGAAAAACTTACCAAGCACTTTCCAAACACAACGATTGTTGGTGCGACTACGTCTGGAGAATGGATTTCTGGGCAACATAAAAATGATGCACTCGTACTTTTAGGTATGCTCACGCCAGAGATGCGCTGGAGTATGAGTGTTGTTGAAGATCTTAACGCCTCTCCTGATCAGGTGGTCAAACAAACACTTGATGAACTGATGCAGCAATTAAATATAAAATGGAATGATTTAAATGCAACAAAGCACTTCTGCTTAAGCTTTTTCGACGGCATGAGCCGCCGAGAGGAACCTTTCATCGCTGCAATGTCCAAAGAGCTGGGAGATATTTCGTTACTGGGTGGATCTGCCGGCGATGACCTTAAATTTAAAGGTACTTACGTTATTGCCAATGGTAAAGCTTATCAAAATGCTGCCGTATTTATTTTGGCAGAGAGCAAGACTTCTTTTCACGCCATAAAACATCAGCACTTTGTGCCTGGCGATATTGATGTGGTTATTACTAAAGCAGATGTCGATAGACGCTTAGTTTATCGCCTGGATGGCATGCCTGCAGCGCAACGCTATGCCCAATTGATGGGTTTAGAAGTAGGGGAGCTAACTCCTCAAATATTTTCAGACAACCCACTCATCTATCCCTATGGAAATGAATGCTATGTGCGTGCGCTTAGACGAGTTTGTGAAGAAGGTTCACTTGAATTCGGCTGTGCTATTGAAGAAGGCATGATACTTAATTTGTGCAAACATCAAGATATGACCCAAGAATATGATAAACTCATGTTGGAGCTCAAACAGAACTTAGGGGAAGTAAAGGTATTGCTTGTCTATAATTGTATTTACCGCGCTCTGGAAGGAAAGTATGCTGATATAAACCAGACTTTAGCTGAAAGAACCAGTGCAATTACCGAGCATATGATTGGTTTTGATACCTATGGCGAGCAATGGCAGGGTCTGCATATGAATCAGACTCTGGTGGCATTGGCACTAGGCTCAAAATAATGAATCAAAACACTTCAAACAAACAATTACAAGAGCAGCTTAACGCAGCACAGGAAACAATTAACGCCTTAAGTACGCGCATGCGTCAGCTGGAAAGTGAATGTTCTGCATTGCCATTTCAAAAGCAGCTACAATCCTACCAACAACGCATTGCAGAAAAGTCTGACGCTCTAGAAAAAGCTAAAATTTGGTCTCAGTTGATCGTTCAAGGCTCGATGGATGCTATTGTACGACTTGACCAAAAGGGCGTTATTCAGTCTTGGAACCCTATGGCTGAACACATGTTTGGCTATAGCGAGTCAGAAGCTTTAGGCCAATTGGTTGAGACTATGCTGCTTCCCAAGCGATTACATAGTACTCACTTAAAAAATTTCTATCGTCATTTAAACCGTGGTAGGGGCGCATTAATGAACATGCGTCTTGAGGGGGTGGCTCAGTGCAAAGATGGTTCAGAGCTACCCGTCGAATTTATAGGCTCCGTTGTTAAGCAAGGAAGTATTTTAGCCTATGCTGCGGTTCTACGAGATATCAGTAAGCGTAAAGCCACGGAAAAAGCACTTCGCGATTCTCACAGCAACTTAGAGGCATTGGTTGAAGAAAGAACAGGTGAGCTTCGAGACCTTGCGGCCATTATCGAAGTATCGCTGAATTTAGTTGCTGTGATTGATGAGCATGGTGATGTTCTTTATATCAACCCCGCAGGAAGAAAGATATTAGGTTTAAGCAAAGATGGATCATTAAACACAATGAAAATTGAACATTTTCATAGCTTTGAAACACACCAAACACTGATCGAAGAAGTATTTCCTCAAGCCATGGAGCAAGGTACTGTTGAAACAGAGTGCGAATTCATCGATCAAGGCTCAAACCCTGTTCCCATGGCCTGCACATTCATGTCTTTACCTGCTAGCCAGCACGGAACCCCGGCTCGTATGGCAGTAGTCGCCCGCGACCTACGCAATGAGCTTGCCTTACAACAGCAGGTTGAACACGTCGATAGACTTGAATCACTTGGTATTTTAGCTGGAGGTATCGCTCACGATTTCAATAATATTTTAACCGCTATTATTGGCAATTCAGAGCTCGCAGAGCGCAAGCTAGATATTCACTCACCAGTAAATAATCATTTAAAGTCTATCAAACAGTCTGGCTTACAAGCTGCCAACCTCTGCAAGCAGATGCTCGCGTATTCAGGCAAAGGATCTTTTATCATTCAACCACTAAATTTATCTCGCTTAATTACTGAGATGATGCCATTACTAGAGGTTTCAATAGATAAAAGTGCTATATTGAAATTTAATCTCAATGAAGCTTTGCCCGCCATTGACGGTGATATCACTCAAATACAACAAATTATTATGAATTTGGTTATCAATGCTTCTGAAGCAATGGGTAAATCTGGCGGCACAGTTGTGATTTCAACAGGGTCGATGCTCGTGGATGAAGCATACCTAACAAACTCCTTACATAAGGTCGGCACTTCAGTGGGTGACTTTATTTATATCGAAGTTTCCGACTCTGGTTGCGGTATGAGCATAGACACTCAGAAAAAAATATTTGATCCTTTTTTTACCACTAAATTTACAGGTAGAGGCCTTGGTATGAGTGCCGTTCTTGGTATTGTGAATGGGCATGATGGCATTTTAAATTTGGATTCCGAACCTGATAAGGGCACGACCTTTAAAATCGCATTACCTATTTCTTCATCAATTAGTATAACTGCAAGTGAGCAGAAGGCTCTGAGAGCCATCGAGAATTGTTCTGGAACCGTGCTTGTTATTGATGACGATGAAAGCATTCGTAAAGTTGCCTGCCTACTGCTTGAGAATATGGGTTATAACGTTGTAACTGCAGTGGATGGTGAAGATGGCATTGAAGTATTTCAAGAGCATCAGGAAAAGTTGATTGGTGTTGTTCTTGATATGACAATGCCGCGTATGAATGGCGAAGATTGTTTCCATGCCTTGCGAAAAATAACACCCAACATACAAGTTCTTCTGTCATCTGGTTATAGTGAAGAAGATGCAACCAGCTGTTTTCAAGGCAAAGGGCTAGCTGGATTTATACAAAAACCATATCAAGTTGAACAGTTTCAAAGCATTGTCTCGAAGTCCTTTAGTTCATAGCTCGCATACGTTCATAGCGAACCACAGCTGAAAGTGTTGCTGAGCTGATTGGCCAATTCGCCAAAAGAAACTTATCTTTTTTCAATATTTTTCTATCAGCTGAATGTTCAGTTTTTGTGTTCTAACTACTTGCTATTCGTTGTTATCCATCATCATTTCTGCGCTGCAATTCGCTCTTAGCATCTTCATAAAGCTGCTCAAGACTCCCTGTATCCAGCTCCTTTAATGAAACATTTCTAATTTCAGCAAGTGTTTCCATACCACGAAAACGTTTGCCAAATTTACGGTTCGTGCTCATCAAGCATAGCTCCGCATCCAAACCAAGCTTACGAGCCAGGTTGACCAACGTAAAAAACACATCACCAAACTCATCCTCAAGCCGAGATAATGGCGCATTCGATGATATTTCAAACTCCAACTCATCCATTTCTTCACGCATTTTTTTCATAACATCACTTGCCTTTACCCAATCAAAGCCAACACGAGCCGCACGGTCTTGCTGCTTTTGTGCATATTTGAGGGCAGGGAGTGGCGGAATACCATCCATCAAGCTTTTACGCTCATGGTGTTCACTATCTTTGAGTGATTCCCATTGTTCATTTAAATCAGATGGTCTGGCATCACCAAAAACATGTGGGTGCCTATAAATCATTTTTGCAACCAAAGCCTCAACAATATCATCCCAACTAAATTTTCCCTGTTCTTCTGCAATACAGGCATAAAAAGAAATTTGCAGTAAAAGGTCTCCAAGCTCTTGAAGTAGGGGATTCCAATCACCCTGCCCAGATGCAACATCAATGGCCTCTAAGACCTCATGTACTTCTTCAAGTGTATAACGCTTCAAACTTTCAATGGTTTGCGTTTGATCCCAAGAGCACTCTTGACGCAATACCTTCATAAGTTTATCTAACTTATCGAAATTATTGGTAATATGTATAATTCTATCTGGCATTTTTAGACCTTTCTCTACTTAGCGACATATAAGCAAGTAACATATTGCTGTGAAACATATAAGCAAGTAACATATTGCATGACAGTCCTAACTATTGATTATTTAATACATTTAAATACATGACTTGTTTTTTCGTTATTTCAATAACTTTACATAATATCAATTATGCGACGTTATATTTAACGTAATGCAAAGGTAAGCAAATCGATTCTAAGCCCTTTTTGGAATATGGGAGGATCTTCTGTTGTTCTTCGTCGACTTGTCGTCAATATATTAAATGTACTTTATCAAGTAGGTTTTTAAGAGGCAGCATGAGCTATGGCTTCATCTAGCTCATTTGGATCTGACAGATACATTTTGACGAGTTGATTGGTTGGAAGACCTTTATTACTTAGCCCTATATCTTTTCTCATCTCTCTGTAGAGGTCATCAACTAAAGGTAAAAGAATTTCGATATTTTGAGTACTGCCACTTTCGTATTTTCTATAGGCATTAATAACATCAGGACTACTCCAAAGAATAATTTCAGTCTTGAAGTTCATCATAAACATTATCATTTCTTTTTGCTTTATAGGTTTTACTGGAACATTTTCATTTTCACCAGCTATCACTTTTTGAACGGTCTTTAAAAATCCATTGTATAACTCTACTTTTTTTCCACGATGAGCCTCTTCAATTTCTCGGGTTCTTATTTGCTTTTGAGTATATAGTACTGCTGTAAGACCAATAAAGGCCGCTACTAAACCAGTAATTAATGAGACCATTTCTTTCACCCCTTTTTTAAAAAAGTAAGTATAGTCTATAATATGAATTTCTGCTTTTAGCTGGAGGCACTTACTCATTATTAGTGTAAAAAATATCAATAGGTCAATGTTTCACTCTAGCGATGCTTCATGTTACTTAGGTTTAAAAAATTTCGCGATGTTTTACTATAGCAGCTGAAAGCGTCTCATTGCATTCGCTGTCGTCATTTCAATGACTTCTTGCACTGGCATTTGCCTAGCATCAGCAATGCACTGCGCGACATGTTTTACAAATGTTGGTTCATTACGCTTACCACGATTGGGCACTGGCGCAAGATATGGCGAGTCAGTTTCAATCAGAATAGAATCCATTGGCACTTTGCCAGCAATTTCTCGGAGTTCATCATTACGTTTAAAGGTGACATTGCCGGAAAATGAAATAGACATGCCCATGTCCAAGGCTTGGCTAGCAGCATTCCAATTGGATGAAAAGCAGTGCATGATGCCCCCACAGCCCTCGATACGCTCTTCTTTGAGGATTCGTAACGTGGCTTCATCGGCATCACGCATATGCACAATCACAGGTTTATTCACCACATGAGCTGCACGAATGTGGGTGCGAAAACGCTCTTCTTGAACGGTTGGGTCAACATGAGTACGGAAAAAATCCATGCCCGTTTCCCCTATTGCTACACACTTTTCATGCTTGGATAATTCACAAAGTTGATCCACCGTTGGCTCTACATCGACTTCATGATTGGGATGCACACCGACTGAAAACCATACATTATCGCGCGATTCTGCCAGCTGAATTAAACGCGGTGTTTGCTCCAACTCCACAGCCACAGAGACAATACGTGTAACCCCTGCTTCCTGCATGCGCACAAACACATCATTCCGATCATCATCAAAATGCTCAAAATCAATGTGACAATGGGTATCAAAAAGCTGCATTTCCTTTGTCATGGCATCAATCTACCATAATGGCTTTAAAGTGTGACAGTGTCACATATTCAAGCTGATCTAAGCTATGTTTATTGCCCAAAATCTGTATCGGTTCACGTCCTGCATCACCCAATTCAGATACAATCAAATCCGCACCATCAAAATCTTGATTGGCCGTATACTCATTAACAGTAATCACGCACTTAAGCCCTGCCGCTTGCGCTGACAACCATCCATTACCAGAATCTTCTAAAGCAAGTGTGTTTTCAGGGGCTACATCCAACTCCTTCATAGCATACTCATAAATATCAGGTGCAGGCTTTTTAGCTGGTACAATATCCCCAGCTGCCAACACTGCAAAGCGATCAAACCACTCTTTACCTAAGGAGTGTTCAATCAAAACATCCAAAGCTGCGGGTGTGGTCGTTGTAGAAATACCCAATGTAATACCTTCAGCATAAGCTTCTTCTAACAAACGCAATACGCCAGCGCGCAAAGGAATCAAACCATCGGCAATTAAGCTTTGATAATGGATGGTTTTGCGAGCATGCAATTCAGCGATTTTCTCAAAAGGCATATCAGGCATGCCACCACGCTCAATATCAAACTGCATGCGCTCTTTGCCGCCAGTAACCTTTAAAAGCTCACCATAGGTCTCAACATCCCAACGACGATCTAATCCAGCTTCTTCAAACGCCATATTAAAAGCAACACGGTGACCATCTCGTTCAGTATCAGCCAATGTGCCATCAACATCCCATAAAATACATTTCAATTCAGCCATCTTAATCTCCCCTATCGAAGTGCGCTTGTAGCCTCTATCATTGCGACATGGATACAGACATCATCATAACGCCCGACATTCAAACAGAAAAGCCTGCATTGAAAAAGCCACCCTTGTATAAGGTTATCATGTTTGATGATGATTATACGCCTATGGACTTTGTCGTAGAAATATTAATGACATATTTTCAACACAATGAAGACAGTGCAACAGGTATTATGATGAATATTCATCAAAAAGGGCTAGGTATCTGTGGTGTTTATCCAAAAGATATCGCAGAAAGTAAGGTGGCGCAGGTAGAAGCCCATTGCCGCAAGGATGAATACCCATTACGCTGTAGTTTTGAGCAACAACCGGGCGACTAGATAAATATAGCATGACTCTTGCTTGTTACTATTGAGTTATGCGGCAATTTGCCGATAGTTAATGATATATAGATGCAACATAAGGTGGAGATATGGGTATATTAAGCGAAAACCTTGAACAATCATTAAACGATATTTTTCGTGTCGCACACTTGCGCCGCAACGAATTTGTGACTGTTGAACACCTACTATTGGGTTTGCTTGACAATAAAGAATCCAAACATGTGCTGGAGGGTTTGAATGTTGACACTCAAGCTTTACATGATGAAATTGAAGCCTTTATTCAAGAGCATGTCGTGGTATTGGCAGATGATGAAGGGGAAACTGTTGCCAGCGTTGGTTTACAACGGGTCATTCAGCGTGCCGTTATGCACGTACAGGCCGCAGGCAAGCAAGAAGTAACGGGGGCACATGCGCTTGTTGCCATTTTCTCAGAAAAAGATTCCCATGCGGTTTACTTTCTCAACACCGTAGGTGTTACTCGGCTTGATGTTGTGGCATTTATATCGCATGGAGCATTAAGCCTTCCTGATAACTCCAATGAACAAACCTCCTCAGACGAACAAACACAAAAAGCCAGTGATCCCTCCCCGCTCCAACGTTTTTGTATCAACCTAAGCGAACGTGCTTTGGCAGGAAAAATTGACCCATTGATTGGGCGAGATGATGAATTAAGTCGTTGCATGCACATTTTATGTCGACGCAGGAAGAACAACCCCTTGTTGGTGGGCGAAGCAGGTGTTGGTAAAACGGCGCTCGCGGAAGGTTTGGCATTACGCATTGTGCAACGAGAAACGCCCGAGGTATTGCATGATACCAAAGTATTCTCGTTGGATATGGGCTCATTATTGGCAGGCACCAAATATCGCGGTGATTTTGAAGAGCGTTTAAAAGCCATTCTTGGAGCCATAGAAAAAGAAGAAAAATCCATTTTGTTCATTGATGAAATTCACACCATTATTGGCGCGGGCGCCGCCAATGGCAGTGCCATGGATGCGTCAAACTTGCTTAAACCAGCCTTAGCAAATGGTGAATTACGCTGTATAGGAGCCACAACCTATCAAGAGTATCGTCAGGTATTTGAAAAAGAATCTGCCCTTTCACGTCGCTTTCAAAAAGTCGACCTAGAAGAGCCAAGCATTGAAGACACTGTGGAGATCCTTAAAGGCTTGAAAGAGCGCCTCGAAGATCATCATGACATTCACTATAGCCAAACAGCTATTTTAAGTGCTGCTAAATTGGCATCGCGTTATATTCAAGATCGACGTTTACCCGATTCTGCCATTGACGTACTGGATGAGGCAGGTGCTGCCGTTCATTTAAAAACCGATGGAAAACGCAAAAAACAAATCAATATTACCGATATTGAAGCAACCATCGCCAGCATGGCTCGCATCCCTCCCCGTCAAGTTTCATCAACCGACAAACAAAGTCTTGAGCATCTTGAACGCAATTTAAAACTGGCTATTTTCGGGCAAGATGATGCCATTGAACAGTTATCATCCTGCATTCGTCTGTCACGTGCTGGCTTATCACATCCAGATAAACCCATTGGTAGCTTCTTGTTCTCTGGCCCAACAGGTGTTGGTAAAACCGAAGTGGTTCGTCAGTTAGCTCGTATTATGGGCATTAAATTGATTCGTTTTGATATGTCTGAATATATGGAGTCTCATGCTGTATCACGCCTCATTGGTGCCCCTCCAGGCTATGTTGGTTATGAGCAAGGTGGCTTACTCACCGATGCTGTGAACAAACACCCTCATGCTGTTCTTTTACTTGATGAGATGGAAAAAGCACACCAAGACTTATTTAATATTCTACTGCAAGTCATGGATCACGGTAAATTAACGGATAATAATGGTCGCTCTGCTGACTTTAGGCATGTTATTGTGATCATGACCAGCAATGCGGGCGCATTTGAAATGCAACAAAATGCTATTGGCTTTAACCCACAATCCAATGAAGGGCGTGATGAAGAAGCAATTAAACGCCTGTTTACGCCAGAATTTCGTAATCGTTTGGATGCGGTCATTCCTTTTGCAGCCTTAGATAGAGATACGATCCTACATGTCACTGATAAGTTCTTGGTTGAACTTGAAATGCAGTTACTAGATAAAAAGGTTGAGCTTGAAGTCAGTGATGAGGCGCGTTCATGGTTGGCCAAGCATGGGCATGACGCACAAATGGGGGCAAGACCAATGTCACGCCTGATCCAAGATACGCTGAAAAAGACTCTAGCAGATGCAATTTTATTTGGTGAGTTACAAAAAGGTGGCAAGGCTCATGTTGTACTTATCGATGATGAGATAAAAATCGAATACCCTTCTACTGTCGATGCATGAAACCCAAAAAAGCGGCTAAAGACTATACCGATGCGTTTCAACAGGAGAGTAACACTTCTCTCACTATAGAAATGGAGTCCATCGGTGTAGTTCATAGCCCCTTTAAAGAGCGCTTTGCTGCTCCCCGTCAGCCAGATTTATCAAACCCTGCTAAAGGATACATTGAGTTAAATAGTGGTTTAAATTTTGAACAGGCTTTATCTGATTTGGACAGCTTTACACATATCTGGGTTATCTATTGGATGCATCTTAATCATGGCTGGAACCCCACAGTCATGCCACCACGCGGTTCAGATATTCGCCGTGGATTATTTTCAACTAGGGCACCCCACCGGCCCAACCGCATCGGTTTATCTGTTGTAACATTAACCAGCATAAAAAAACGCACATTATTTATTGAAGGCTTGGATATGCTTGATGGCACGCCTGTACTGGATATAAAACCTTATTTACCATATGCCGATAGCGTTGAGGGTGCCACACATGGTTGGTTAGACCCAAATACACCCTTTACGTTTTCTTCTACACATAAATGACATAGTGTTGGCGTCATATGACGCAAAAAGAGCATACATATACTTTCTATGAAGAAATTGGACGTGGTGGCATGGGTGTCGTTTATCGAGCTGTCCATAACGATACAAAGGAAGAGGTCGCCATCAAAGTACTTCATCGTGAATTTATTCACGATCATAAACAAGTACAACGCTTTGAAAGAGAAGCTCGTTCACAAGCTAAAATAGAGCACCCTAATGTCATTCATTTTATAGGTGTGCATAAGCACGGTGAAAGTTTGGGAATTGTGATGGAACTACTAAATGGTTGTTCTCTCAAACAATATGCCAAGCATCATGGAGTCCTTAGCGAAGCTGAAATTCATACTGTCGCTAGCGGATTTATTCAAGGACTAGAGTCGGCACATAAGCAAAGTATTACGCACCGAGATTTAAAGCCTTCCAATATATTTATATGCAACGATGGTTGTGTAAAAATTATGGATTTTGGACTCGCCAAAAGCCCTGTGACTCAGGATGACATTACTGATTCGGGTAATAATCCAATCGGTAGCTATTATTTTATGGCTCCCGAACAAGTACTTGGACAGAAACTTGATGCGCGTTCAGATTTATATGCCGTCGGTGTGATATTATTCAAACTTGCAACGGGTCATTTACCCTTCACAACAAATGGTGGTGGCGAATTTGAAATTATGGAAAAACAGATTCGACAAGAACCACCAAAACCACAAGATATTCATGATGGTGTTTCATCCGTATTGTCTGATATCATTCTCAAACTTTTGCAAAAAAAACCCGACCAACGCTTCCAAGATTGCCATGCATTATCCCAAGCCTTACTTGAATTAGCTCCACAAGAACCTCTTTCACTCAGCGGTCAGAGCAAAATTAAACATTTTTCTGACTTGCAATACCGACCCAACCAAACTGTAAGCACCATGCCTTCTGCTCATTTTCATGAGCCTGAAGAAAAAGAAGAAGATATAGTAAAGAATACCCTGCTTTGGGCTTTTAAAAGTATGTCTCCAAGCATGCCCGATATACCGCCTTTGGACTTAATCGCACCACCACCCATTGCCGTATCAAGGTTGCAGCATTTACGCCAAGGCATTGCTAGCATCGCCCCACTTCCTGAAATATGGCACCAAATTCAAAGTGTTTTGAATAGTCCAGATGCCGCAGCTTCTGATCTTGCTAAACTGGTTTCAAAAGACCCTATTTTAACCGCTCATGTACTGAAAATATGTAATTCAGCAGCGTATGCCATGCCAGGTAGCCCTCCAGTAACCCATATTGCTTTGGCTTTAACGCGGTTGGGAATGGATGCCGCGCAAGAAGTTATTTTGCAAATGCTTATGCCTGAAATTGGCAATGAAACATCACAAGATGATGTGCAATATTTATACTTCCATGCTCAAGCCATTGCTACATTTACACGCACCCTAAGTGAATATAGCCAAATCGTAGACCGTCAATCAGCTAGTTTATTCGGTATGTTACACGATATTGGAAAGTTGGTTATTTTGCACATTGAGGATGAAGATAAGCTCAAACAACTTCATGACAGTATTGCTCAAGGTACCCCCGCTTTAAAAGCTGAATGGGACATATTGGGATATACACATATTGATGCGGGTATGATGCTGGCCCTACACTGGAAATTGCCACGTAGCATTCATCATTTTATTTATTTTCATCATCACCCGTGCTGGCACAATGTTGATTCATGGCCGAATGATGTACAACCTGCCATTATGCTTGTTCACCTATCACATATCATACTTTCAAGCATGCTTGCCGATGATGATATGTCCAATATTTGGCAGCAAAATATGCGAAGTCATGTGCCAGAGAGCAAAAAACTCTTACATCGCTCCCTACATTTACCCATAAGTAACGTGGGTTTTTACAATCAGTTGGAGCACGAGCTTCAACGCTTACGTTTACAATTCCCTGATTTATTCCCTGTAAAAGAAGGGCTCTAGACTAGCAGAGCTATTTATTTTTAAGTAATTCCCAGAGCTCTTTGGCAAGAGCGTCCGCATCTTTCTTCCATCGCCATTCGCATTCTTTTAAGTGTAATTCAAAG
>Ga0316202_10001460_pt1 | contig 18392 bp, 25 predicted proteins | sample 3monrhotite_MG_FD_204934 | JGI IMG/M metagenome (GOLD analysis project Ga0316202, IMG submission 204934) | Microbial mat bacterial communities from mineral coupon in-situ incubated in ocean water Damariscotta River, Maine, United States -... | ecosystem: Environmental > Aquatic > Marine >... | reverse complement strand
AGATTGTTACATGAATCCTAGATTAGAAAATTTATTAAAACAAGCAGAGGAGTTTGATGATATTAGCAGTCCCATCGGATTTTGATAAAGTAAAGTCTATATTCTATAGCCATAAGAAATGGTTTCCTCATGTAAGAACAGATTATATGATGAGAATGATTAATAAAAAACAACTTATTTTAGAAGATGGTATATTGATTACGTTTCATCACGCAAAAAGAAGACAAAAAATAGGTGATGTACAAGTAGAAAAAGGTGATACTGTATTACACCAGATTGCAAGTGATTCGCCAGGTTCTGGTACTGCTCAATCAATTCTTAATAATTTCTTTGAGTATTGCCCAAAAGACGTATTTTTATCAGTAAGAGCTGACAACTTGACAGCAAACAAGTTTTATGTTAAAATGAATATGAATTTAATCGGGATAACAAGTTGGTCAAAAGGCACAATCCCTGGTAATGTATATGTCAAACGCAAAAGAAGTAGTTAGAGATTGGAAAGATAATAAAGGATTCCCATACTATCCTGAAGATAGAAAATGGCGTAATGATGAATTTCAAAAATTATTATCATTTAATAGAGATACCATATTAGATACACAGAATAAAATTATAGGTCAATCAACACATGGGTTAACACTTGCATGGTCGTATATGCACCATGCTTGGGGTATTAAATGTGGTAAAATGAAAACACCTATGGACATATGGGAAGATGAAGATCATTTAGAAAAAGGTATTAGTAAAATACTTACAGGAACTTTCTTCACTAAAAGAGAAGCACACAAAATTACAGAGTCAGATATGAGAGCTATGTTGCGAAGATATAGTGGTACTCAAATGGTATCTAATTTTAGACCTACAGCAGCCGCAACTTTATATGATATATTTGTAGAAAAAGATAGTCCATTAGAAGGAACAGAAGCAGGTACAGTATGGGATCCTAGTATGGGTTACGGTGGTCGTTTAATGGGCGCAATTGCAGCTGGTGTTAATTATATAGGTACAGACCCTTGTGTTCCTACATATGCAGGTTTAGAAAAGATTAGAGATGAGTATGGTCACTCTCATAAAAAATACACACTATTAAGGCAAGGTAGTGAAACATACGTACCTGAAGAAAATAGTTTAGACTTTGTATTTACAAGTCCACCTTATTTAGGACACGAACAATATGGTGATGAACCAGAACAATCATTTAATAAATTCAAACAACAAGATGAATGGCGTAATGGTTTCCTATTACAAACTATTAAAAATGCACACACAGGCCTAAAACCTGGCAAAAGAGCTGCATTTAATGTTGCAAATGTTAAATCATATAAAACATTTGAGGAAGATACATACGATTGTATGGTTGAGGCAGGATTTAAAGATATAGAAATATGGTGGTTGTCATTATCAACACAACAAGGTACACAAGCACAATCTACACTAGAAGGCGATTCTGTAGAGGCAAAACAAAAGAACAACTATATAGGTCGATTCGCAAGACCTGACATTCCAGGTCGTAAATATGAGCCAATATTCATAGGAATTAAATAAAAAAACATATGTTCTTGTTTTGTTCTCAAAATTATTCCTAAAAACCTAGTAAATACGTCACCTTTAGTGCTTGACTTTTAGAGTGTTTTAATATAGCATAAGTGTATATTATGAATAAAAACACTATGACAAATAAATCACAACTTGCAAAACTACTTGCTACAGAAAATATTGAAGTACAAGAAAACAAAGTACAAACTGCTTCGTTTGATGTAGTCAATAGAATATTAACAATCCCTATCTTTAAAGAAGAACAAAAATCTAAACATGTTTATGACATGTTGGTTGGCCATGAGGTATCTCATGCTTTACATACTCCTGCTGAGTCATGGAAAGATATGGCAAATAGAACTAAAGAATTTAAATCATTTGTAAACGTTATTGAAGACGCTAGAATTGATAAACTTATACAGAAAAAATATCCTGGTCTTACTGATGACTACATCAAAGGTTTTGATAAAATTTATAAAGATAATTTCTTTGGCACTAAAGGTAAAAACATACAAACTGATTATGCACTAATCGACAAGATCAATTTATACTACAAATCATCTAAAAAACTTAACTTTAAATTTTCTAATAAAGAAAAAATGTTAGTTGACGCTGTTGATAAATGTAAAACGTTTGATGATGTTTTAAAACTATCTGAGGAAATACTTGGGTATTGTAAAGATGAATTGAAAAAACAACCGCAATTACAAAAAATTTATACACCATCTAATGAAAAAAATGAAGATACTGATTCTAATACAGAATCAAATGATAGTAAATCTATAGATGAAAAATTAGAAGAATGGTTAGAAAAAAAATCAGAGTCAGATAAATCAGATGATGAGGCAAACAAAAAAGACTCTAAACAAACTGGCAGTAATGGTGCAGGTACAACTGATAATACACCAAGTGAGTTAACACCTCTTACTGCTGAGATGTATGAAACATCGGTTAAAGGCATTACTGATGATACTGCTCATAATAGATGTTATGCTGAACTACCAAAAGTTAATCTTAAAAAATTGATTATTCCTTATAAAAAATTTATTAGAGATATTGCGATTTATGATAAATCATATAACAATACAGAACATGATAAACAACAAATCAACAAGGCAAAGATTAGAACTCAAAAATTTATGAAAGAGTCTTCTAATGTTGTTAACTTTTTAGTTAAAGAATTTGAGATGAAAAAAAATGCTAAGTTATATGCTCGTGCTTCACAAGATAAAACAGGTATTGTTGATCCACTTAAATTACACACTTACAAATTTGCTGAAGATATATTTAAAAAGATGACTACTGTACCTAATCAAAAAAATCACGGTATGATTTTACTACTTGATTGGTCTGGTTCAATGCAAAAACACATTTTACCTACAGTTGAACAACTATTAAATTTATCTTTATTTTGTAAAAAAATTAATATACCTTTTTCAGTTTATGCGTTTATGAATAACTGTAGAGATTCAAAAAGTGATTATTTAGAGTCTGGTTTTACTGTTAATAGTAAAACAATATTACCTGACGCTTCAACTAAATTGGTTCAACTGTTTTCACATAAACAATCTAAAGTTGATTATATGAGATGTGCTACTATATTGCATAGGGCTGCAATGTACTTTGGTGATTATTATACTTACAGACGTTACGATCCATCTGCTGAAGATCAAACTGTTCCTGCAATTTCAGGTGACTATTATTTATCCTCAACACCACTTAATGAGTCATTGATTGGTATGGATCATATTATCAAAAAATTCAAAAAAGACTATAATGTTGAAAAGTTGTCACTTGTTACTTTAACTGACGGTGCTGCTAATAGTATTAATAGACATGGTAATGGTGAGTTATATATTAAACTGAATGGTAAATATCAAATGGCAGGTAGTTACTATATGGAACGTAGAGATTTCACTAGTGTTATGTTAAAATACTTAAAAAAGAAATATGATTTACAAACTATTGGTTTCTATCTAGTTTCAAAATATAGAGAATTACAATATCAGTTAAGAGTACCTTACAATAAAGAGATGTTGGCTAAAAAAATGTTTACCAAAGATAAATTTATCGCTGATTACAATACTGCTTATGATGTTTACTTTTATGTTAACTCTGGCACTAGAGTTGCTAATCAAGTATTCGAATCAGATTCAACTGATAAGAGAACTTTAAAAAAGATGTTTATGTCGGGAATGAAAAAACGAATCAATTCCAGAGTATTACTACAAAACTTTATCAAAAGGATCGCATAAATGAAGGGTTTTTTTCGCTTGACTTTTACCCTAAAAAATGATAGCATATATGTATAACTTAAATATGAAAGGACTTATATTATGATTGAGTTAAATAAAACACAAAAAACTGTATTGAAAGTATTAAAAGATACTTACAAAAAAGATACAGTAACTAGGGCTGAGATTAATGCTCTTGTTAAAAAGAAGGTTATCAAAAATCCTTCTTGGTTAAAATCAGACAAGTACAAAGTCGGCAGAGGAATTTATACTCTTAATGTTGACTCTGTTGAATCTGATACAACCACAGTTGATACAACTGATACTAAAATATCCAATGATACAAAGGCTGCTTATATCGTGTCTTCATTGACCGACAATGTAGTTCCTCAAAAGGATACTGACTTTGTTAAGTTTGGTAATTATACAGACATTAGTAGTATTGTAAAATCTAAAAAATTCTATCCTGTTTTTATCACAGGTCTTTCTGGTAACGGTAAGACACTTGCTGTGACTCAGGCATGTGCCGAGGCAAAACGTGAGATGATTAGATGTAACATTACGATTGAAACCGATGAGGATGATTTACTTGGTGGTTACAGACTTAAAGATGGTCAAACCGTATGGCAAAATGGTCCTGTTATTGAGGCAATGGAAAGAGGTGCTGTTCTTTTACTTGACGAGATTGACCTTGCAAGTAATAAGATCATGTGTTTACAACCTATCCTTGAGGGTTCAGGTGTCTATGTTAAAAAGATAAACAAGTTTGTTAAACCTAAACTTGGCTTTAATGTGATTGCAACTGCTAACACTAAAGGTCAAGGTAGTGATGATGGTAAGTTTATCGGTACTAATGTTCTTAACGAGGCATTCCTTGAGAGATTTCCTGTTACATTTGAACAAGAATATCCAAGTGCTAAGATTGAAGAAAAAATTGTTAGTACAAAACTAAAAACTGCTGGCAAGTCTGATGATAAGTTTGCTCACAATCTAGTAACGTGGGCTGATGTAATTAGAAAGACCTACAAAGATGGTGGTGTTGATGAGATTATAAGTACCAGAAGACTTGTACATATCGCTGAGGCATACGGTATCTTTAAAAATAAAATGAAGGCAATATCTGTATGTACTAATAGATTTGATGATGATACGAAAACGTCATTTGTTGATTTATATAGTAAAGTCGATAGTGGTGCTTCTGTAGATGAAATCCTTGATGCTAAGAAACAGGCTGATGAGGCAGAAATTCTACAAGAGAATTCCAATGATAGTGAGGATGACAAAGATGAGGATTTCCAAGTCTAGTCAAAAATCTATCCATAGTGTAAGTCCGCTTGTGGGGGTTGTGCCCCACAAGTTAACTTTAAACAAGGAAAGTAATGACAAATTTTAAAGATAATAGTGGTTTAGAAAAATACAAACTAAAAATGTCACAAGAAGAACGTGATGAAAAAATGAAAAAGTTTTTAGCAAAGGGTGGAAAGATTGAAAAATTAAAACCAGGATACCCTATTAGTGTAGGTAGCTTAGATAAAAGTAAAAAACCAAGATATACAAAAGAAGATGTTTCTAAAGGACTTGCTGTTGGCAAAACAGCCAGACCTAATTATGATACATATAAAAAAGGATCATACCACGACTTTGATGTTGGTGGTGATAACCCACCTAGGTGGGAAAAACAACCTAAAAATGAGATGGGAGGTAAATAATAGATGTCAATTACAGTTGAAGTAAGAGGTGGCAATTTAGAGAAGGCTATGCGTGTACTAAAGAAAAAAGTACAAAGGTCAGGAATTATGCAAAGTATAAAAGATAAAAAATACTTTTCTAAACCATCAGAAATAAAACGTGAAAAAGCAAAAGAACGTTCTAAAATAATCAGAAAAGCTCAGAAAGCAAATGATGAGATGTTAGGTTACAGGTACGTAAAAGGAGTTAAGGTTAAGAAAATTTAAGAATTTCTATGCCGTCTGTGTTGTATATATATTATTACTACGAGGCAGTTCATAAGACCTAGTAGGGGTATAGAAAAGGTAGAGAAATCTACCGAAAAAACGGTGATCTTTGCCAGTTTAACTCCGTGACAAAAGGAAACTGGCACTTATAGATATTCACTAGGGAACTGGTAGGGATCCTCAGCCTAGTGAATTTCTATAAGTAGGGTTGACAAATAAAATATCGTACTTATATAAATAAATGTAGAACGCCTTAATGGGTTCTATTTAAAATAAACTTGCTTAACAAAAGGAGTTATAATGACTAATAAAGCACTATCAATTTTCAATCAATTAAGACCACTAACTGTAGGATTTGATGATACGTTCAGACATTTTGAATCAATGTTTGACCATCAATTAGATCATATATCAACTACAGCTTTTCCACACTATAATATAGTTAAGATGGATAAGAATAAGTACGATATTCAAATCGCACTTGCTGGTTATAACAAAAAAGATATAGACATAAGCCTTGAGGAAGGTGTACTATCTGTTGAGTCTAAAAAAGTAGATGACAAGAAAACAGAAAAGGTAGACTCTGGAGGTGAAATCTTACATAAAGGTATCGCTAAAAGATACTTTAAGAAGTCTTTTACAATCGCTGATGACGTTAAGGTTACAGGCGCTGAATTAAAGGACGGACTATTAAGAGTGTCTTTAGAAAGAGTTGTTCCAGAACATAAAAAACCTAGAACTATCTCAATCAAATAAAAACCAATACGTGCTATGTTTTAAACGCATAGCACGTATAAATACTTAATATCGTTCAACTCAAATGAGTCGGAAGTAGGCACGTGCCGAAGGAACGCACCTAACTAAAAAAAAGGAGGGTGTATGAATTTTAAGTGGGATCTAACAAAGTTTATTAAAGAGGCAAGAGCAAAAAAATCTGCAACTGCTATTTTAAGAAAAAGATCAAAAGATTCAATTGCTAGACCAAAAGCAACTAAAAATATCACATCAAAAGATTCTCGTTTACAAGGTATATAGGCTATTGACAAATTGACGTGAATAGTATATAATGTAATTATTATAAGGAGAAAATATTATGAAAAAAGGTGATAGAGTACCAGAAGTAAATTTTAGAGTAAGATCGCTAGGCGAATGGACAGATACAAATACGGATACGTATTTTAAAGATAAGAGAGTTATACTGTTTTCATTACCAGGCGCTTTTACTCCTACATGTTCAACTCAACAATTACCAGGATACGAAAAATTATATAGTGTGTTTAAACAACACAATATTGATGACATATATTGTATGTCAGTAAATGATTCGTTTGTTATGAATGCCTGGGCACAAAATCAAAAACTAGAAAACGTTAAAGTAATACCTGATGGTAATGGTGACTTTACAGACGCAATGGATATGCTTGTAGAGAAAACTGTTATAGGTTTTGGTATGAGATCATGGAGATATGCTATGATTGTAAACAATGGTGTAATAGAAGAAATGTTTGTAGAACCTGGTAAAGGTAACAATACATCAGGAGACCCTTATGAGGAATCTACTCCTGAAAAAGTTTTAAAATATCTACAAGCAAGTAGGCTTGACTCAAACGCAATTTAGTGATATAATAATATTATGAAATACAATGAGGATAAAATCTTAAAAGAGATTAAAGAGTACATTGAGTCCACATACGGACAACATTACTCGTCTGGTAAAGATGGTATCCAAACTTTAGATTTATTAAAGTCTATTGGAATTAAAAGTGATTTTTGTCAGGCAAATGCAATTAAGTATTTGTCAAGGTATGGCAGAAAAAGTGGTTATAATCGTAAAGACTTGCTTAAAGCATTACATTATGTTATACTATTATTAAATAATGATAAGGATAAGAAATGAAAATAAGTGATAATACAATTAGTATATTAAGAAATTTTAGTGATATAAATGCTAATATACTATTTAAACCTGGTAAACAATTAAGTACAGTTTCTACAATGAAAAACATTATGGCAGAAGCCAATGTTACAGATGAGTTTGAAACTGAATTTGGTGTATATGATTTGCCAGAGTTTTTAAGAGCATTGGATTCTTTTACACAACCTGTACTGACTTTCAATGGTTCTTCAAACCTAAAAATACAAGATGAGAAAACTAGTTTGTCAGCGAGATATGCTTTTGCTGATAAATCAACGTTAAGATATCCATCTAAATCAATAACAATGCCAGACAAAACAGTATCGTTCTCATTGAACAATGCTGACTATGAGTCTGTTAAAAAATTATATACTAATTTAAGTCTACCTGATATTGCATTTAAAGGTGAAGATGGTAAGATTAAGTTAGTTGCATTAGATAAGAAGAATAGCAACTCTAACGAATCGTCTATCATTGTAGGCGAAACTGATATAGAGTTTACTGCATATATCAAGGCCGAGAATATGAAGATTATTCCTGGTGATTATGATGTTGCATTATCAAAGGCAAAGATTGCTCACTTCATAAACAAAAAGGTACAAGTACAATACTGGATCGCTTTAGAAGCTGACTCAACATTTTAAGGTTGTTATATGTCAGATTTTCTATGGGTTGAAAAATACCGTCCTAAAAAAATATCAGAATGTATCTTAACTGAAGATTTAAAGAATACCTTTAGTAAGTTTCTAATACAAAAAGAAATTCCTAATCTTCTCCTTTCAGGCACAGCAGGTACGGGTAAGACAACAGTTGCTCGTGCCTTGTGTGAAGAACTAGGTGCTGATTACTTAATCATCAATGGTTCAGATGAAGGTAGACATATTGATACTTTACGTACCACAATCAAAAACTTCGCCTCTAGTGTATCACTAGAAGGTGGTTCTAATCATAAAGTTGTTATTATAGACGAGGCAGATTATATGAATGCTGATAGTGTTCAACCTGCGTTGCGTAATTTCATTGAAACGTTTTACAAGAATTGTAGATTTATATTTACTTGTAATTTCAAAAACAAAATCATACCTGCATTACATAGTCGTTGTACAGTTATTGATTTTCGTATTACAAATGGTCAAAAAGTAAAAACTGCTACTGCATTTTTAGAAAGACTAGGTGAAATACTTAAAACAGAAAACATAGAGTTTGATAAAAAAGTATTGGCTGAACTCATACAAAGACATTATCCAGACTTTAGAAGAACAATCAATGAATTACAAAGATATTCTGTAAGAGGTAAGATAGATAGTGGTATACTTGTATCTATGTCAGAAATCAATAATAAACAATTGATTTCATTTCTAAAAGAGAAAAGGTTCGGTGATATGAGAAAATGGGTTGTTCAAAACCTTGATAAAGATCCATCTTCTTTGTTTACTGGTATCTATGATATTCTATATAAACATCTACAACCTCAATCTATCCCTGCAGCCGTTCTAACAATTGCTGATTATCAATATAAATCAGCCTTTGTGGCAGACCATGAGATAAATATGGTTGCGTGCCTAACACAAATCATGGCAGAATGTAAATTTAAATAGAGGATGAAATGGCAAGAAGAACATTTTTTAGAACTTTGATAGTGAAGTTAAGAATGTGGTATGCTGATATAAGAGGTCATCACGGTAAGAGATGGGATTATGAACCAGGCGATTACTATATGGGCTCTCATAAAGGTCATAGAAAACACGAAAAAAGACACTAACAATGAGCCGCTTTAGCTCAGCTGGTAGAGCAACTGATTTGTAATCAGTAGGTCCGCGGTTCAAATCCGTGAAGCGGCACCAGAAATTATATTATGATAGAATACAAATTATCTGATTATCTCAATGCACTTAACTGGACAAAAGTTAATTTGCTAGACGGAGATGATCTCACTTGGGAAAAGAAGTACCCACCATACGTAATAAATCGTTGTTTATCACAGCATGTTGACGCTATAATGATGGCAAATGAGATGAATTTTCATCACGGCCTCACCAAACGTTTACAGTTTCATTTTCTACTAAATAGTATTCGTAAGAGAAAGAGGTTTGGTGGTAAGTGGACTACAACTACTAAATCAAAAAATTTAGAGTATGTAAAAGAATATTATGGTTATAGCAATGCAAAAGCAAAGGTAGCCCTTGACATACTGGATAAGAAACAATTGAATCTTATTAAGGAAAAACTTGATAAGGGTGGGAGAAAAAAATGAGTGACGAGAATTTTAATTGGTCACCTGAGCAGATGTTAGAGGTTACACTCAAACAGCCAGATGACTTTCTAAAGATTAGGGAAACCTTGTCCCGAATAGGTGTTGCAAGTCGTAAAGATAAAACTTTATTTCAAAGTTGCCACATACTACATAAACAAGGTAAATATTACATAGTACATTTCAAAGAACTTTTTGCTTTAGATGGTAAGAAAGCTACGTTAGTTGAGAATGATATTCAAAGACGTAACACAATATCAGTTTTATTACAAGACTGGAATTTATTATCTATAGTCAAATCAGAGGCTGCTGAAAACAAAGCACCTTTATCACAAATCAAAATTATTGCTTTCAAAGAAAAAAACGAATGGAATTTGCAAGCAAAATATAACATCGGCAAGAAACAACCAACTGAAGAAAACAAAACTGAATAGGAGTATATTATGATTAGACTATACAGACTCTCATCTGGAGAGGACGTAATAGGTACGCCACAAGAAAGTGATAGAGCAGATCACTTGGCAATAAAGAAACCTTTTGTATTAATACCAATGCAAGGACAACCAGGCAAACCTATGCAAATAGGATTCCATCCATACATACCATACACAAAGGATGAAGTTATACATATCAAAGAGGCAAATATAATTACTGACACTACACCAGATGATAATATGATTGGTGCATATCAACAAAATACAGGTCAGATAGTTACACCTAAAAGTAAAATTATCACATAGTATTGACTTTTAAAATCAATCGTGTTATAATAAGATATGAATTTGGCGAGTAGTTTTTATACAAATGTTGTAGAGCATAAAGGTAAACTTCTTATTAGAGGTGTCAATAATGGGCAATCTTATTTAAGTCGTATCAATTATAGCCCTACACTATACCTACCTACAAAAGAAGAATCAAAATATAAAACTTTAGATGGTACTAATCTAAAAGCAAAACGATTTGATTCTATATCAAAAGCAAAACATTTCTATAGTGAGTATGCACCTATACCAGAGTATAAAATCTTTGGTATGAATAGATACAACTATCAATACATCGCTGACGAATACAAAGGCGAGATGAAGTGGAACAAAGACTACATTAAGATATTCACACTTGATATAGAAACCGAGTGTGAAGGCGGCTTTCCCGATCCAGATACTGCAAAAGAAACGATTATTTGTATCACTATAAAAAATCACAGCAATAAACAGATTATCACATGGGGTACAGGTGACTTCATTTCTAAAAAGACAAATGTAACTTATGTAAAATGTCAAAATGAAAAGCACATGTTGCTAGAGTTTCTAAAATTCTGGTGTAAGAATCATCCTGATATTCTAACAGGTTGGAATGTAAAGTTTTTTGATATGCCTTATCTTATGAATCGTATGAGATATATCTTTGACAATGATACAATCAATAAAATGTCACCATGGAATTATGTCAACGCAGATAGAATACAACTTGGTAATAAAAGCAATCAAATATGGAATATACTAGGTGTATCTGTACTAGATTATTTTGATCTGTATAAAAAGTTTACATATGTCCGACAAGAAAGTTATAAACTTAATTACATTGCTAAGGTAGAACTAGGCGAACAGAAATTAGATAACCCATATGAAACGTTTAAAGATTTCTATACAAAAGATTATCAAAGGTTTGTAGAGTACAATATACAAGACGTAGAACTTGTTGATAGACTCGAAGACAAAATGAAACTGATTGAGTTATGCCTGACTATGGCATATGATTACAAGGTAAACTATACAGATGTTTATTCACAAGTAAGGTGTTGGGATACAATCATCTATAATCATTTACTTACAAAAAATATTCAAATACCACCTAGAGAAGATCAGATTAAGGACACACAATACGAAGGTGCATATGTAAAAGATCCACAACTAGGTTTGCATAACTGGATTGTTTCGTTTGATTTAAACAGTTTGTATCCACACTTAATTATGCAATACAATATTAGTCCTGAAATGTTTGTAGGTACAGAACCTAAAGCAGTAGGTGTAGAAAATTTTTTAGATGAAAGATTAAATCTCAAATGGGCAAAAGATCGTAATGTGACTATTGCACCAAACGGTGCCATGTTTAAAAGAGATAAACAAGGTTTCTTACCTGAACTTATGGAGAAGATGTACACCGAACGTGTAGTATATAAGAAGAAGGCAATTGAAGCCAAGAAAGAATATCAAAAGACAAAAGACCCAATCTATTCAAACGAGATTTCTCGTTGTCACAATATACAGATGGCAAAAAAGATTTCACTTAACTCTGCTTATGGTGCTATTGGCAATCAATATTTCAGATACTTTGATGTAAAACAGGCAGAGGCAATTACACTAGGTGGTCAGTTATCCATTCGTTGGGTAGAACGTGATGTAAATAGGTTTATGAATAAGTTGTTAGGTACAAATAATAAGAACTATGTCGTAGCGTCTGATACAGATTCAATCTATTTAAAATTAGATACACTTGTTGAAAAAGTCTGTAAAGATAAATCAACAAAACAAATAGTTGACTTTTTAGATAAAGCAGCTGAAGAAAAAATACAAAAAGTTATTGATAGTAGTTTTGAAAATCTTGCAAAATATGTAAATGCTTATCAACAAAAAATGATTATGAAACGAGAAGCAATTGCTAACAAAGGTATATGGGTTGCTAAAAAACGATATATGATGAATGTATTTGATGAAGAAGGTGTCAAATATGATATACCTAAACTAAAGATTATGGGCGTAGAAGCAGTTAAGTCATCCACACCTGAAGTATGTAGAGGTAAGATTAAGGATGCTATTCGTGTAATTATGAATGACAGCGAAGACGCTCTAATAAAATTCGTAAATGACTTCAAAGAAGTCTTTATGACACTCTCGCCAGAGGAGGTTGCCTTTCCTAGAAGTTGTAATAATCTCAACAAATACATTGACAGCAATTCAATTTATAAGAAAGGCACACCTATACATGTCAAAGGTGCATTGATATATAATCATAATATTAGTAAACACAAACTAGGTATGAAATATCCTTATATACAAGATGGCGATAAAATTAAATTCTTAATGTTAAAACAACCTAATACAGTTAAAGATACAGTTATATCTTTCTCTACAAAAATACCATATGAGTTTGAATTACACAAGTACGTAGATTACGATACACAATTTCAAAAAACATTTACCGACCCATTAAAATTCATACTAGATTCTATTGGCTGGAAACTTGAACAAGAGGCTAGTTTAGAAGCATTTTTCGAATGAAAATATTGATATTTGGATTACCAGGTTCAGGCAAAACAACACTAGCAAAATTGTTAGTGCCCATGTTTAATGCTGTATGGCTTAATGCAGATAAAGTAAGAGAAGAAGCAAACGATTGGGATTTCACTATAGAAGGTAGAGATAGACAAGCAAACAGAATGAGATTGCTTGCTCATCAAGCAACTAGTGAAAATAGAAACGTAATTGCTGACTTTGTTTGTCCTACAAAATGGAATAGAAAAGAATTTGATGCTGATTATACAATATGGATGAACACAATTAAAGTAGGTAGATATGAAGATACAAATAAAATATTTGAAGAACCTAAAAATCCTGATTTTATTGTAACACATTTTGAGGCAGATATGTGGGCATATTTTATAAAAAGCGATATTTACGAAAAATTTAATTTATGATTACTTCATTATTACTTTTATATTTTACAATCTTTATAGGATTTAAAATAGGTCAAAAAATTGCAATGACAACTATTGATACTAAAACATTTTTTATAATAATATTGACAATATGGACATTAATAAAAAGTATAGCGTAATATACGCAGACCCACCTTGGTCTTTTAAAACTTATTCTGATAAAGGTAAGGATAGAAGTCCAGAGAATCATTATTCTACAATGAACTTTAAAGATATTTGTAATCTACCTGTAAACAATATTGCTAATGATAATTCAGTTTTATTAATGTGGGTTATTGATCCATTGTTAGATAAGGCATTTAAAGTAATAGACGCTTGGGGATTTAAATACAAGACAGTAGGATTTACCTGGGCAAAAACTAATAGAAAAAAATTAGGATTCTTTACAGGTCTAGGATACTGGACAAGAGGTAATCCTGAAATGTGTTTACTTGCAACTAAAGGTAAACCAAAACGAATCAGTAAATCAGTACCTCAACTAGTAGTAGAACAGCGTAGAGAACATAGCAGAAAACCAGATATAATGTATAATCATATAGAGAACTTATTAGACGGACCTTATATAGAACTATTTGCTAGAACGCAAAGAAGTGGTTGGGATAGTTGGGGAAATCAAACAGATAAGTTTTAATATGCAATTGACAATAGCAATAGTATGTGTTATAATGATATATGGATTTATATATTGGATGCTAAGAAAGTGAAATGATGAACTACCTAAGTAAATACGCAGACGAAAATAGATTACCTATAATGGATCAACAGACCTTTGAAACGGTCACTAACGATATAGGTAAAGAAAAATTTAGGCTAGACCTTGCAGAATATATTGCAGAATACAGACCAACGTTTCCTCTAAAGGAGATTTCATACGAAGCAATGCGTCAGGCATTTAAGTCTTTACAAAAACAAGATGTATGGGAGTTTGTAAAACCTATAGAACTATTAGAAAAAAATGTAAAAGAAAAATATGATGATTACAAATATAATTTTAAAGATCACGGTCTAGGTATCATAGACGCACCATCTAATTTCAATGACATATCAAATTACTTTCATCAACATTTAAGATTAAATTGTGGTAGTTTTGGTTTCAAAGCACCTATAGATGTATGGGAGCATGGTACAGCAAAAGATATATGGCGTTGTCTAGGTCCTATATGGCGTGGTATCAATGGTATGAAACCTGTTGAAGTAGATAACAAAATAGAATTAAGAGGTGGTAGATTAGATGATAAGAGTTACATGTCAGCGTTTAGATTAGGTACATATATTGCAACACAATTTAAACCTAATGTAGCAAAGACAATCTATCAGATGACAAATGCTAAAAGAGTATTAGATACATCATGTGGATGGGGCGATAGACTTGCAGGTTTCTTTACTAGTGACGCTGAAGAATATATCGGCTGTGATCCTAATCCCAATACTTACAAACAATATTTAAAACAAGTAGAAACATATAATAGTTTCTTATCTAAACCTAAAAAGGTAACTATCTATAACTGTGGTGCTGAAGACTTACCATGGGATAAAATTGATAATATAGATTGTGCATTTACAAGTCCACCATACTTTTCTACAGAAAGGTATAACGAGGGTGGTGAAAAAGAAGAAAATCAATCATGGCATAAGTTTGATGAATATTCTAAATGGCGTGATGACTTCTATCTACCTGTTGCTCAAAAGAGTTTTGAGAGATCAAAGCATATGTTTGTAAACATTATGGATCCTAATATAAAAAACAAAAGATATTATAGTAGTGATGAACTTGTTGATAGTTTAAAAGATAACTTTGTAGGTCAGATAGGTATGAGGATTATGCAACGACCTAAATCAGATAAACTATTTGAAAGTGACGAAGAAAAAGCAGAGTTTATGAATAGAATATATATTGAAAACGTATGGTGTTTTTCAAAAGAAAAATTAGATTACTTTAGGCACAGTAGAAGGGCAACATTATTTTGATAGAAATAGCAGATATAAATTTAACAAACTTATGTAACGCTAGATGTCCACAATGTCAAAGAACATCACCACATGGTTTACATACAGCTATGAAATTACCATTGACAACTTGGTCGTTGTTAGATTTTAAAAACTATTTTCCTAAAAATACTTTAGATGATATGAAAGAATATAGTTTTTGTGGCACATATGGTGATCCTTTGATGGCAAAAGATTTAGAGTCAATTGTATATTACATAATGGATAATTCAAATGCAAAAGTTATAATTACTACAAATGGTAGTATTCGTAAAGATGATTTCTATATAAGATTAGGAAAATATTGTGGTAGAAGATTATCAATGGTTATAGATGTAGATGGTGTAGATGAACAAATGCACCAGAAGTATAGACGAGGTACATCATTAAAAAAATCATTATCTGCTTTAAAAGCATTATCTACTACAAATGCTATTCCTTTATCACAAACCGTTTTGTTTAAACATAATGAAAATTATGATAGACAAATAAAAAATCTAGCACTTAAAAACGGTTCTCACAATCATGTATCGTATCCATCAGATAGATTTGATTTCTTACATGGTGATTTAAATACATTTAATTTTACAAATGAAGATGGTGAACATGAAACATTAGAGAGGGCTGTACATGTCAAAAATTATATGTAAATGGAAAGAATTAAAAAGATGTATGATTAATCCTGATGGTCAAGTCTTTCAATGTTGTTATCTAAAAGAAGATTTTCCAACAAATCATTTTAGAACTGATTGGGCAAATGATCCAGTAATAAGTAAATACAATTTTGATGAGAATAACTTAAAGAATCATACGTTGAAAAACATATTAAATAATGAATGGTTTACTAAAATTTTGCCAGATAGTTGGAAGAATCCTGATACAGCACCTGTTGCTTGTCAGATCAATTGTAAGGTTAATGACGCTTGACAATAAACACAAATATGATATAATAGATACAATTAAGGAGAATTAATATGAGTGATTTTTTAAAAGACATAATAAAAGAAACTGGTAATGAATATGCCACACTAGTAAGTGAAGGTGTAGAAGCAGGTGACGTTGATTCATTTATTGACACAGGTTCTCACGCCCTAAATGCTTTACTATCAGGATCAATCTATGGTGGTATGCCATCAAATAAAATTACAGCAATTGCAGGTGAGGCTGCAACAGGTAAAACTTTCTTTGCATTAGGAATAGTAAAAGCATTTTTAGAAAAAAATAAAGACGCAGGTGTGATTTACTTTGAATCAGAAAGTGCCTTAACAAAAGAATTAGTTGAAAGTCGTGGTATAGACAGTAGCAGAATGGTTATTGTACCAGTTGCCACAGTACAAGAGTTTAGACATCAATCAATTAAAGTGATTGACAAATATATAGAACAAGACGAGAAAAATAGAAAACCTATTATGTTTGTTTTAGATAGTTTAGGAATGTTATCTACTACAAAAGAAATGGAAGATACTGCCGAAGGTAAAGAAACAAGAGATATGACTAGATCGCAGATTGTAAAAGCTGCATTTAGAGTATTAACTTTAAAACTTGGCAAAGCAAAAGTACCTATGATTATGACCAATCATACATATGATGTAATTGGTTCTATGTTTCCTCAAAAGGAGATGGGTGGTGGCTCTGGCCTTAAATACGCTGCAAGTAATATAGTATATCTATCTAAACGTAAAGAGAAAGATGGCAAAGAAATCATTGGTAATATTATTCATTGTAAAAATTACAAGTCAAGGTTGACAAAAGAAAATGCTATAATTGATGTAAGATTAACATATAAAGATGGCCTTGATAAGTACTATGGGTTATTGGAACTTGCTATCAAACACAATATATTTAAATCAGTATCAACAAGAATAGAACTACCTGATGGATCAAAACAATATGCTAAAACTATCAATAATGAACCTGATAAATTCTTTACTAAAGATGTTCTCGCTCAAATTGACGAGGCAGCCAAAAAAGAATTCCTCTATGGCGCAGAATAGATTTGTTTTTGCTCAACGTGATGTTGATGATTACAGTTGTATAAAGATTACGGAAGGCCCTTACAAGGATATCATATACACATATGGCCATGTAAAGTTTGCTTCTGAAGAAAATGAACGAGGTGAATTGCCTTTAAAGTTTGATTATGATATTAAAAAGAATCCTAATGATGTTGATACCACAAGTATTGATTTTAGAAACTATATAGGTGATATATTAATTGAAGTAGTTGAAAAACAATTAGAAAATGGATCAATTAAATTTGAAAAATAATTATATAAAAACATATGATAATGTATTGACAAAAGATCAATGTCAACATTTAATTGATAAGTTTGAAGACTCAGCTTCACAACAAGTCAAAACAATATTAGATGATCATATGTCATTTACAGAAATCAATATTAGTATGCATAATGATTGGCAAGAGTATTCTGATATTCTTTTTCCTAAGTTTAGAGAGCTTGTTGACAAATATACAAAAGATGTTAAAATAGATGATATAAAACAATGGCCAGAGAAATTTGGTTTTGAACAAATAAGATTTAAAAAATATGAACCTAACGGTGAAGATGAATTTAAGACACATGTAGATGTGACTAACTATAATAGTGCTAGAAGATTTTTAGTTTTTTTTATGTATTTAAATGATAACGATGGCGGCGAAACAACATTTCCTGATTACGATATTAAGATTAAACCAGAGGCAGGTAAAGTATTAATGTTTCCACCACTATGGCCATTTAAACATGCAGGAGAAAAACCAATCAATCAACCAAAGTACATTATAGGAAGTTATCTACAT
>Ga0316202_10001457_pt1 | contig 18447 bp, 11 predicted proteins | sample 3monrhotite_MG_FD_204934 | JGI IMG/M metagenome (GOLD analysis project Ga0316202, IMG submission 204934) | Microbial mat bacterial communities from mineral coupon in-situ incubated in ocean water Damariscotta River, Maine, United States -... | ecosystem: Environmental > Aquatic > Marine >... | reverse complement strand
AACATCGTTACCCACATTAAGCTTTTCAAACATGCGATAACGATAACTATTAATTGTTTTAGAACTTAAAGAAAGTTGTATTGAAATATCAGGTACACGTTCACCACGAGTGATCATCAACATAATTTGCAATTCACGTTCACTAAGGCTATTAAACGGATTTTCTTCTACCGACTTAAACTGGCTTAACGCAATTTGTTGAGCTATTTCGGGCGTAATGTAACGTTGACCACTATGAACAGCACGTATGGCGTTTATCATTTCGTCTGGCCCAGCTCCTTTTGTTAAATAACCAGAAGCACCAATTTGCATTACTTTGGTTGGAAAAGGATCTTCGCTATGCACGGTTAACACTATAATTTTCACATCAGGCGCATAACGTAATATTTTTTTAGTTGCTTCTAAACCACCAATACCTGGCATATTCACATCCATTAACACAACATCAGGCTCTGATTTTCGACAATATTGAAGGGCTTCTTCACCTGTTTTAGTTTCTCCAACTACTTTAAAGCCTTTTACATCATCAAGAATTTTGCGAATACCAGTACGCACTAATTCATGATCATCAACTAATAAAATATTTATCAACGGAGGTTACCTTTTGTTTAAATGTTTATTTAAAGCTAAAACTACGAATTTATTCTTAGTAATTACAGAGTATAGTTAATTGTTAGTTTAGACAATGAAAATGATGGTAATTTTTATGTGTAGTAAACAAGGCCAACAGCTAAATATGTACCCATTTCGTTACTTTTATAATTCATGTTCATTCAGCCAGTTATTTAACAAGCCTATTTGCCCATTTTTATACGCGGCATAAGTTAAACGCACGGCGTTGCTCAAAATTATACTGTCTGACCATTGGGTCTGTTCTTGTATTAGTTCGTAACAAACAAGCGCTTCGGGTGACAGATATCCTCGCATTTCTTTTTTACCACTAGATTTTTGGCGATCGCGATACCGTTGCTGCTTTTCTGCATTAGTAAACGCTTTTTTCTTGATATTTTCAGTTACTTGTTTAGTCATAAAATCATCTTACACTTACGAATCTAACTATTTGGTTACGGATAACCATTTTTAATATTACTATAAAGTAATAACAGTATTAAAAATAGCGCTATAGGGGGTAATTTAGCAAAATAAGCAATTTTTTAACTGTTCGGAGTTGTTTAGTGTACAAGTGTTCGCTAAAGTAACGCTTCAAAATTTTAATGGTGTTATTAATTATGATGGAACCACAAAGTTCTTATAACAAAGAAGACTTAATCAAAGCCGGTACCGGTGAAATGTTTGGTGAAGGTAATAGCCAACTTCCTTCCGATAATATGTTGATGATTGATCGTATTCTTACTATCAATGAAGATGGTGGTGAGCACGGTAAAGGCCAAATTATCGCTGAGTTAGATATCTCTCCTGATTTATGGTTTTTTGATTGTCACTTTAAAGGCGATCCTGTAATGCCGGGTTGTTTAGGTTTAGATGCAATGTGGCAATTAGTTGGTTTTTTCTTAGCATGGACTGGTGGCCCTGGTCGTGGACGTGCATTAGGTGTGGGTGAAGTTAAATTTACCGGACAAATATTACCTACAGCAAAAAAAGTCACTTTTAAAATCGATTTAAAACGTGTCATTAAACGTAAATTATACATGGGATTAGCCGATGGTAGTGTTAGCGTTGATGGTCGTGAAATTTATACGGCTAAAGATTTAAAGGTTGGCTTATTTACTGACACGTCTAAATTCTAAATTGGTATTATTTATTTTAGAACGGTGATTATTACATACAAAAAAAAGCTCAATTAATGTATATTATTGAGCTTTTTATTTTATAAGTGGATTTTATTGAATAATTGATTGAGTTTTATTTAAAAAGGCCTTGCTGTCGATCGGTTATTGCTTCGCGCCAACCACCTAACCATTCTGATTTTATTTCTGAACTTTGATAAGGGCAATTTTCTTTAGAACGTCCTGCTATTCCTGCTTGATAACCTCGTGAAAAAGCTCTGTTTTGGCGATCACGTTTTTGTCTTTTCATCATATAGTCTCTCTCCTGATTTATTGCTGTGTGTTTTTCAAGCACATAGTAATTAATAGTCAACAAATGCTATTTTTGCAAATTAATGATCCCTAAAAAGATTAATATAATGCTAAGTATTTGAAAGCAGATAAATTAAACTCATATTCATTTTTATCTAGTACATACCTTACTCACTAAACTATCGTTTGATAAATAACAGGCTCTATTTCAACGATTTCTTCCGATATTTCAGTTGCAGATAAATACTGTGCAATTGCCCTATCAGCATCATTTTCATTTTTAGCATGAACTCTAGCAATAACGTCACCAATATTAACCTGACAACCTTTAGGCAAAATATCACTAAAGCCAACGCTATGATCTACACTTTGGTGATGATCTAAACGACCGCCGCCTAAAGCAACAACCGACATACCAATATCTCGTGTTTTCACGCAATTAATAAAGCCCGAATGTTTTGCACAAACATCTTTAATCACATTTGCTTGCGCTAATTCTTTTTCAAACGTAGTTAAGAAGTTGGTACTACCACCAAGTTCACTGATCATTTGTTCAAAAATTTCTGCTGCTTTGCCATTATCTAATGCTGTTTGCGCTAAATATCGCCCTTGTTGTGGATCTTTTACTACCTTAGCGGCAACTAACATTTGTGCGGCTAACGCCATAACGACTTGATGTAATCTCGGCTCACGACACTTTCCAGTTAAATAATCCACAGTCTCAACAATTTCAACTGCATTTCCTGCTGTTTTACCTAAAACTTGATTCATATCGGTGATCAAAGCACTGGTCGTTACCCCTGCACCATTAGCCACATCAACAATGCTACGTGCCAGTGCTTTAGCATCATCTAGTGAAGTCATCATTGCACCGTTGCCAATTTTAACGTCCATTACTAAGGAATCTAAACCCGTAGCCAATTTTTTCGATAAAATAGAGGCCGTAATCAATGGAATTGATTCTACCGTGCCTGTCACGTCACGAATTGAATATAATCGCTTATCAGCAGGTGCTAAATCATCAGTTTGCGAAATAATAGCAGTGCCAATTTTTTTAACCGTGTTTTTAAAATGCTCTAACGAGGGATGAATATTAAAACCAGGGATAGACTCTAATTTATCTGAAGTACCGCCTGTATGTCCTAAACCTCGACCTGAAATCATTGGCACAAAAGCGCCACAAGCAGCAACAATAGGTGCTAGCATCAAGCTAACTTTGTCACCAACACCACCCGTTGAATGTTTATCAACAATAGGGCCTTCAATAAAGTTTTCCCAATTTAAAACGGTGCCTGAATTCATCATAGCTAAAGTGAAAGCAACCTTTTCTTCGCTTACCATGCCGCGTTGAAAAATAGCCATCGCCATCGCACCTACTTGAGCATCAGTAAATATGCCAGTAACAAGCCCATCAACAAAATGATTAATTTGATCTTTAGTTAAAGTATTGTTATCGCGCTTAGTACGAATAATATCTTGAGGAATATACATAATTAGGATTGTCCTTTTTCTTGAACAGTGAATTGCGAACATTTATCCGCATTTTTTAATGATTGCGGTGTAAACGCATCAGGAAGTAAATCACTTACTCGCCACTGTTTACGTTCACCTAAATGATTAACTAAACCAATCATGGCATCTTGATCCATAAATTCAGCAATAACTTGACGACACGCCCCACAAGGAGAAGTTAATTCTTTTTGTGGAGTAAACACTACCAAAGCTTTTACTTTACGAACTCCTTGTCCAACAGCCGTTGAAATACAATTGCGTTCAGCACATACCGTTAGTCCATATGAGGCATTTTCAACATTACAACCTGTGAAAATATCACCATCTTCAGCAACCAATGCTGCACCAACTTTAAAGTTACTATAAGGAGCATATGCATGATGATAAGCTAGTTGAGCTTTTTCATGCAGTTGCTGCCAGTTTATCGCATGATGCTTTTCTGAATTTACGGACATTATTACCTCTTCTATTTATAAAAAAATGGTTGTACTGACATTGTTTGTCGTTAGTCAATTGAAATACTTGACCAATCGGTCAAATTTATTATATCTAATAAATAATAAAAGAAAAGCATTCTTTTAAAGTATTGAATTTAATAGAAATAAAATAAATCAACACATAGAAGGTAGATCCCTGAATGAATTTCAAGAAATCTAATGTAATGATTAAGTGGTTTTATTAAATAATGACAAAAAAATGTTGATAAAGTGGATGTGCTTTTTATCAAATTATTTTTGAAAGAATAATATTAAATTATGAGTTAAAAAAACTACTTAACGATAATTAAGTAGTTTTTTATTATCTATTGATTTAAATGAATTAAACAAACTATCTGTAAAGTAGTTACTGTTTGTTCTTAAACCTTTCCTGCCAAAAATCTGCATTTTTAATGCCTAATTTTTCAGGATCAAAGGTATATTTTTCAACACCGGCTTTTTGTTGTTCTTCATAATCTTTTAATGCTTTTAATGCTGGTTTAGCCATAAAGAAAATAATCAAAATACCAATAATATTAAGCCATGCCATAATACCTACGCCAATATCTCCCATCCCCCAAGCAATATCTGCGGCTTTTACTGTGCCATAAAATGTAGCGCTCATAATAACGACCTTAAGCGCAAAAATAGCACCAGGAAGTTTAAAGGTGCGTTTAATGTAATAAATATTATTTTCGGCAATAAAGTAATATGCTAATAAGGTGGTGAAAGCAAAGAAGAACAGTGCAAATGCTACAAAAGGTTTACCGAAGCCAACAAAGACACTTTCAACAGCCATTTGAGTATAAGCAGGGCTATTTGCAGCCACATCAGCAGCAAGGTTTTGTACTAAAAAGGCATCACCAATTCCATGTACGTTATATGCGCCTGTAATTAAAATCATAAACGCGGTAGCAGAACAAACAAACAATGTATCAATATACACTGAAAATGCTTGTACTAAACCCTGTTGTGCTGGGTGTTGAACTTCTGCCGCAGCCGCAGCATGAGGACCAGTACCTTGACCTGCTTCATTCGAATAAACACCTCGCTTAACTCCCCAACCAACGGCAGCACCAAAGCCAGCCATTGGGGTAAAAGCATCACCAATAATCATCATAAAAACATCGGGTAATCTATCGATATTCAAACCGATAATTACTAAAGATATAATGATATAAGCTAATGCCATAAAAGGAACAACCACTTGAGTAAAATTGGCAATACGTTTAACACCACCAAAAATAATAAAACCCAATAACATCACTACAGCTGTTGCGGTATAAATTTTAGCATAACTAATAACGCCTAAAGCGGTATCCATTGTTCCATGGGCACCAAACGCTTGTTCTATGGCAGAGCCAATAGTGTTTGATTGCACCATTGGTAACAATACGCCTGTAGCTATAATTGTAGACAGCGCAAAAATCCATGCATACCATTTTTGTCCCATCGCTTTTTCAATATAGTAAGCTGGGCCACCACGATAGCTACCTTCATGTTCTTCTTTATATATTTGTCCTAATGTAGATTCAACATAAGCCGTTGATGCTCCTAGAAATGCTACCATCCACATCCAAAAAACTGCGCCTGGACCACCAAAACCAATAGCGGCAGCAACACCAGCAATATTACCTGCACCAACACGTCCTGATAACGATACAGCTAACGCTTGAAAAGATGAAATACCTTTGTCTGAACTTTCTCCAGACATCAGTAAACGCCACATTTCAGAAAAATGACGTACTTGTAAAAAGCGAGTAATAACTGAAAAGAAAATTCCTGCACCTAAACAAAGATAAATTAGCGCGGGACTCCAAATAATACCGTTTAAATAATTGACATATTCTTGCACGAAACTATAACTCCTATTGTTATTATTATATAATTAGTTGAAAACATTCATCGTGATGGACTCTACATCACGTATTTAATTCACGTTTCTATTATCTTAACGTGAATTAAAATCTAAAAGTAATTTCTATCATTAATTTTTAACGCAAATCACCAACAACATGGTAAATAGCAGTTAATACATCTCGACCAAATAAACTACTACGAGCATCTGACCAACCAAAACTATGATCAGGCAATAATTCATTGTCTTTAAATGGCATTTCAATAGTAAACGCTAAACATTTAAATTGCTCACCTACCCAACTAGAACCAACAGTTAAATTCGCTTGACCAGGTTCGTCTTTGTCGTAACCTTCATCATCTTGAAACTCAGGGGTGATGTTTAACAGCACTTCTTTAAATTTATTTTCAAGCGATTCAATTCGTGTATTATATGAAGGTGTACCTTCACCACCAGCGACAAAGTTAAAGGGTAATGCTTCATCACCATGAATATCAAGATGTAAATCTACGCCTGTTGAAAACATTTTTTCGCGTACTAAATAAACCTCTGGACTTTTTTCCATTGAAGGTGATTGCCATTCTCTATTTAGATTACTACCAACAGCGTTAGTGCGTAAATGACCACGAACACTGCCATCTGGATTCATATTTGGTACTAAATAAAACACTGCATTATTTAATAATGAGCGTGCAACACCGTCATCTTCATCTAAAATACGTTCAATAAAACCTTCCATGAACCATTCGGCCATTGACTCACCTGGATGTTGGCGCGCTGTTAACCAAATAATTTTTTTACCTTCCCCTTCTTCACCGATTTTAAGTACCGACATGTCGCGGCCGTCAAGCGTTTGACCTAATATTTGTAACTGACAATCTATATTTAATTGTGCGCTATGTAATAAGTCTTGATGACGTTCATAACTATATGGGGCGAAATAGGCAAAATATACAGAATCATATTCTGGGGTGAAGGTTATTGTTAAATTTTTACCATCATATTCAGTTGGTACACGAAACCATGTTTCACGATCATAAGAAGCGACGGCATTGTAATTTTCCCACCCTTCCACATAGGCAGATTTACCCGCATTAGTGAGATGAAGAACATGTTCTCCACCTTCATTGTTATGTAATTTAAAGTGAAACCATTGATAAAAATCTGATTGATTGTCTTTATTGATCGCTAGCTGAATATTATTTTTATTTGTAGCATCGATAACTTGGATGTTACCACTATCGAAATTGGCAGTAATTTGCATAAATTAACTTAAGCTCTCTATATTTGAATAATATAGTGTACACAAACAAGCTACAAATCAGAAGTTTTGTATTCGTTTTCATTTAACAACTAGTGTAAAGCTAGCAGTATTAAATACAATAATCCGACTTTTATATGTAACTTATCATTTTTTAAATAAATTAATTACTTTATCCATGATTACGTAATTTACCGGAACCAATAACAACGTAATAAAGGTAGCAAATAAAATACCAAAACCTAATGAAACCGCCATTGGAATTAAAAATTGTGCTTGAGTAGATTTTTCAAACAACAAGGGCATTAAACCAATAAATGTGGTTAAACTGGTTAACATAACAGGTCTAAAACGAGCCGTACCAGCAATAGTAACAGCGTCCATTAATTTCATACCCTGCTGACGTTTTTTATTAATATAATCGACTAATACTAACGAATCATTAACCACCACACCAACCAAGGCAAGCATCCCAAGCAGGCTCATAATAGTTAGATTCATCCCCATAATCCAATGACCAATCATCGCGCCAATAAAACCAAAAGGGATAATACTCATAACAATAAGCGGCTGTAAAAATGATTTAAATGGTATTGCTAATAATCCATAAATAACAAATAACACAATTAATAAGCCCCACTGTAAGGAGCTAAACGATTTACGTTGTTCTTTTGCTTCCCCTTCAAGTGAGTGTGCCACCCCTGGATATTGTGTTATTAATTCATCCAAATATTTTTTTAATTCTCCTTGTAGTATTGTCATATTTGCATTGTTTTTATCAATATCAGCCGTAACACTTACGGTACGATAGCGATCAATTCGATTAATTGCTGAGGGTGATTTCCCTGAGATTAAAGTAGCAACATGTGCTAACGGTACTTGCCCACCAGTAGGAATATTGATAAGCATTTCTTTAAGTTGAGCAATAGAATTTCGTTCATTGTATGGCAATCTCACCATAACGCGCACGTCGTCTCGGCCACGCTGAATACGTTGCACTTGCGCACCAAAATAAGCACTTCGAACTTGCCTTGAAATATCAACGCGCGTTAACCCCAACGCTAGTCCTTGTTTCGTTAACTCTATTTGCAACTCTTGTTTACCGTCAGATAAACTGTCGGCAATATCGAATATTGCCGGATAAGTTGATAATCGTTGTTTTACTTTATCGGCTACTTCTTGCAAAGTTGTTAACGATGTGGCGGTAAGCCGAACATTAATAGGATCAGACGAACGACCTAATTCAGCTCTAAAAGATAAGGTTTCAGCTCCTGGGATAACACCGATTAATTTTCGCCACTCTCTAACTAGTTTCTGCGAACTAATATCGGTATGACGCAGCTCAGGAGGAGTAATTTCAAAACGTACACTACCTTTGTTTGCTTGCCCTCCTCGTCCACCAGTTATTGCTAACACATTTAAAATAATACTGTCATGAGTGTTCGGATCCGTATATTTTGTTCGTAATTGTTCTGCTTTCTCTGACATATTAATAATATATTTGTTCGTCACCGAGAAAGGTGTACCTGCTGGCAAGGTTAAGTTTGCTCGCACTGTCTCGCTCGGTACGCGAGGAAAAAACACAAAACGTGACCAACCACTCGTCACTAAAGCAATCATTAAGATAAAAATAGCCATAAAAAAACTAATAGTAGTAAGTTTGTTTTTTAGCACTAACTTTAATAATGGTTGGTAATATTTTAAAATTGCTTGCTCAAAACTATCTGCAAACCGTTGCTGAAATTGTTCAAACGCTGATGGCTCTGTATTTTTTTCATGACGTAATTTTACGTGCTTTAAATGTGATGGCAGCACAAACTTTGATTCAATTAACGAAAAAATCAAGACTGGAATAACAACAATTGGAATTTGTGCAAATAAGGCTCCTCGGGCTCCATCAATAAAGGCTAACGGTAAAAAAGCGGCTACCGTGGTTAATACACCAAAGGTAACAGGTGTAGCCACCTCTAAAGTACCATTAATTGCTGCTTGCTCTCCTGATTCTGCATGACGTAGATGAGTGTAAACATTTTCTCCAGTGACAATGGCGTCATCAACTACAATACCCAGTACTAAAATAAAACCAAATAAACTTAATATATTTAAAGTAATACCAAAATATGGCATAACAATAAAAGTTCCCATAAAAGCTACTGGGATCCCTAAGAATACCCAGAAGGCAATTGCAGGTCGAAGAAATAGCGTTAATAATGCCAAGACTAAAATTCCACCTTGAATAGCATTAGAGGTAAGCGTAGAGATGCGATTTTTCACTATCGATGAGTCATCATCCCAATAACTTAATTGATAACCTTGCGGCAAACTCGCTTGTTTATTTTCTATATAATTTTTGACTTTATCGGCGACATCAATAGCACTTTGTTTACCAATTCGATAAACATCAATAAAAGCGGCTGGTTTGCCGTTAAAACGTGTACGTACAGGAGTTTCTTCAAAGCCATCATTGATGTTGGCAATATCTTTAAGACGTAAAAACGACCCCTCAGCATTTTGTTTTACAATAATATTTTCAAAATCATTTTTACGGTAAGCTTGCCCTTTTGAGCGAAGTAGAATATCACCACCACGTGTTTTGATATTACCTGCTGATACATCGATGCTTGAGTTAGCAATAGCTTTGCTAACTTGCTGTAATGACAAATGATATTGTTGTAATTTATCTTGCGACATTTCAATGCTAATTTCATAATTTCGAATACCGCTTAATGACAATTGCGTGATACCCGAAATAGCTAATAAATCATCACTAATTTGTTGAGCAAATTCTCTTATTTCTTTTTCGCCATAATCACTCGAGACGGTCACCGATATTACATTTCGTTTGCGTTGAGCTAAAGCAACAATAGGTTTTTCGGCGTCTACAGGAAAGGTATTTATGGCATCAATTCGACTTTTAATATCGGCAAGCATTTCTCGTGGGTCATAACCCGAGGTAACCTCAATCATTACCGAGGCAGACCCTTCAGTTGAACGACTAATTATTTGCTCAATTCCATCTAAATCTTGTACGGCTTCTTCAATGCGAATAGCAACCCCTTTTTCTACATCCTCAGGTGTTGAACCTCTTAATGTTAAATTAACACTGATCCTATCCGTTTCAAACGACGGAAACACTTCTAGCGGTATTTGAGTCGATAAACTAAAAAAACCAGCCAACACTATGGTTAACATCAGTAGATTAGCTGCTACTGAATTTTTTACAAACCAAGTGATCATTAATATTCACCTTTTTTAAAGGCTTTGTTGTTCTCTTTGCTAAGGGATAACTTATGTTTCTTAGTTTTCTTATTATTAAAAAGGGAAACCGCGGTACCCGAACTTACTTGTCCAAGTGAAGTTAATACTAGTTTTTGCCCAAACGATAAACCAGATGAAATTAACGCTTGTTTATCATTTTGCCATGCAATGGTAATGGCTCTTCGTTGTAATAAACCATCAACCACAATATAAACATAACTACCTTGATAAATACTACTATTAGGGATAATCATTACTTGATTTAATAATTTACCGGTGATTTTTGCATCTAAATATTGACCAATCTTTATAGTCATTCCTAGACTATTTAAATCACGTTTAAAAGGGGTATCTATTTGAGCAACGACATATAATTGCTGTGCATTATCATCAATTGAACCTTCTGTTCTAATCAATTTTCCTTGCCATTTTTGCCCCTTAATAAGATCAGAGGTAAAAAATACTTTATTTAAATTTTTAGTCACAATAACTTGATCACTATATTGTTCGGGTAAATCAACAAAAGCTAAATCACTGTTATGAATAGGCAAGCGAATTTCAACGGTATCAGTAGCAAAAATGTCAGCAAGTTTACTGTTAGGTGATACTACTTGACCAATATCAACTTGTTTTTTTAACAATCGTCCTGAGTAAGGTGCAATAATCTTAGTACGTTCAAAAGCAAGTTGTGCTTTTTCATGTTTGGCTTGTGCCGATAATAATTGCGCTTGTGCAGAGGCTAATTGCGGTTTTCTTAATACGAGTTCGTTAGCTTGTTCTCCATTACCTAAACGTTGCCAATTTTGGATTGCTTGCGTTACTCTTGCCTTTTCTTCTAACAAGCTCTGCTGCGCATTTAATACTCCTGCTTGCGCCATTTTCAGCTCAGCTTGATAATCTCTATCATCAAGGGTAACGAGTACCTCCCCTTTTGTAAAAAAACCACCTTCTCTAAAATTATTACTAATCGCTGTAATTTGACCAGAAACCTGAGCAACTAACGCACTTTGTGTTCTCGGTTTTACGGTGCCAAAACTATCTAAGTTTACTTGATAATTCTGAGGCTCAAGCGTTTTTACTTTTACCGACATTTTCGTCGACATTACTGGTTTAGCACGATTACTGTGTGGCGGATTTCCCATTATAAGTTTAACTAAAATAACAGTAACAATAACGACTGCAAGTGTTTTTAAGTGTTTTTTATCTAGAAATTTCATTTAATTTTTTACCATTTTTGATGATATTTTCGACGTAAAGGTAAAATCACCACCTAAAGCTAAATTTAAATTGGCACGATTAGTAATAAGTTGATTTTTCAATTGAATAACATTGCTTTGCGCATCAAACCAGCGATTTTGTGCATCAAGTACTGTACTGTAATTAACTAATCCTTGTTGATATTGTTCAAACGAAAGTTTATAAGCTGCTTTAGCATTTTCTCTCGCATTAATTTGTAATAAAAATTGTTGTTGTAATGATGTTTCTTTAGAGATCGTATTTTCAACATCGCTGAACGCTTGGTACAAACTATCTAAATAATGTTGTTCTTGTTGGCGTAACGTTAAACGGGCAATTTCTTCATTATTTTGTAACCGACCAGCTTGAAAAATAGGTGCCGAAATATTGCCAATCAAAGACCAACCTAATGATGATGGTGAAAATAAATCAGTAAAATTATTTTGCAAATCATTTATCGAGGCCGATAAACTAAAACTAGGGAACCGTTGCTTGTGTGCAAAAGCTAACGCCGCATCTGTAGCCAACAATTGATACCAACTTGCTTGTAAACTTGGTTTGTTTTGTAAAATATCGGCTGGAAAGCCTATAGGTAATGAAGAATTGATTTGCGGTAACTTAGCCGATAACAAAATATCTGCGCTAGGATAATCACCTAATATATTTTCAATAACTCGTTTTATTTTTGTTAGTCTATCCTTAAAATCTGCAACTTTTGCTAATGCGCTATTCAGTTCATTTCGTGTTAAATAAACATCTAGAGCTTTATTTAAGCCTTGCTTGTAACCTGACTCAATTATCGCTAAATTTTGTTGTGTATTTTCAGCTCTTTGCTTATTTAATTGCAATAATTGTTCTGTGGCTACCGCGTTATACCAAGCAGTTAACGTAGAAACAATTAACTGTTGCTTTGCTTGTTTAAAATGGGCTTGTTGGCTAAGCCAATCTAGGGTGTATTTTTTCTCATTTGCAGACAATTTTCCCCATAAATCCAATTCGTATTTAGCAGTTAAATCTAATGAAGAACTTTTTAAAATATTACCAGTTTTACGACGACTCATCGATAAATTTGCGCTAATATCTGGCCATAACTGACTACCTGCATTGAGTAACTGACGTTTTTTAATATCAACAGCTAGTGCTTGCTGTTTTAATTTAAAATTATTTGTTATCGCTTGTTTAACAACGTTAATCAACAATGGGTCATGAAAATTTTGCAACCAATTATCTGTCGTTTTTAATTGTTCTAACGTGGTTTTCCATTGTTCGGGGATATTGATTTTATCGCGCTGAATAATTAGTTCGTTACTTATTCCTGCTTTGACCTGCGCTGCACTTGTCTTAACATTATCAGAGCTACCTTCTTTTGAAAGTATTGAACAAGCAGGCAATAGCATAAGGCTACTTATTATAAGTATGCTTTTGGTGAGGTGTTGAAATATATTTATCATTCATTAATAAAACTATGCTTATTTAACATAATTTTAGTAACAAATCAGATACTAACGCAAGTGACTTTACGTAAACTTACATAAAAACAAGCTAAAGTGCATTTACAATATTTTTAACTAAACAAGGGCCTTGGTAAATAAATCCGGTATAAATTTGTACTAGTGCAGCACCCGCTGCAAGCTTTTCTTGTGCGTCACTACTACTAGCAATACCACCAACACCAATAATAGGTAGTTTTGAATCTAGAGCCTTTGCCAGTAATTTAATCACTTGTGTGCTTTTATCTTTTACCGGTTGCCCACTTAAACCGCCCTGCTCATTACCATATTCTAATTCTTCAACCCCTTCTCGTGATAAAGTAGTATTTGTGGCAATAACTCCATCTATGTCATGACGAACTAAACATTTTGCAATATCAACAACTTCATCTTCAGTTAAATCAGGCGCTATTTTAACAGTAATAGGCACATATTTTTGGTATTGCTCAGCTAGTATTTTTTGCTCTGCTTTTAGAGCCGATAACAGTTCATTAAGGGCATCACCATATTGCAATGAACGTAAGCCTGGTGTGTTTGGTGAAGATATATTGATCGTGATATAAGATGCAAAATTATAAACCTTACGCATACAATAGAGATAATCATCTTTAGCTTTTTCTTCTGGAGTATCTTTATTTTTCCCTATGTTAATCCCCAATACACCACTAAAATTAGCTTTTTGTACTTGGCTAACTAAGTAATCAACACCTTTATTGTTAAAACCCATGCGATTAATAATTGCATGGGCAGACTCTAAGCGAAAAATACGAGGTTTCTCATTACCTGGCTGTGGTCGTGGCGTTACGGTACCTACCTCAATAAAACCAAATCCCATTGCATCGAAAGCTCGAATGCATTCACCGTTTTTATCTAAACCCGCAGCTAGTCCTACCGGATTAGGAAAGTCTATCCCCATCACTGTTACGGGCTTATGCACGACACTTTGTTTATAAAAATTATTCAGTGGTGTCGAACCCGTTTTTTTCAAGCTGGTTATGGTTAATTCATGAATTTTTTCTGCATCAAATTGAAAAAGTACTTTACGAATGGCTGAATACAACATAAAACCTCAACTAGCGAAACAATGAATAATATTGAATGACAGATATACTCGTTTACTTGAAGATGATAATTTCAAGTGAAACAGATAAAAAAATCCCCGACTAGCAAGGATTTTATCAGTTATCAGCATTACCTATCAAGCAAACATTAGCTATCAATGGTAAATAACAAAGTCAATTTAGCAATAATACAACCTTGTTATTGCACAGGTGCGCAATTTAAACTTAACAACATTAATTCACGTAAAGCAACCGAGAATTTAGCAAATTCATGATTTTGACTTGTTCTAAAGTCAGCTAAAATTTGTTGCCAACGTTCAAGCGGTTGTTGATTAGCGACAAACCAACTCTCAACTAATTCTTCTATATTAGTATCACTTTCTTTACTTTCAGAGCAACCACAACTTAATACGACAGCAGTTAGAGAGCGTTGCTGCCAATCCAGCTCTTCTCTAAAGGAAGCTCGAGCAAGTGCTTGCCAGTGATTGTTTACTGGCTGGCGAGTAATTTGTTCTAAGAACCAATGCAAATCTAAACGTTGCCCTAAAGTAAAGTAAACTTTTGCAACAAATTCATTGCTACGCTTATCATTTTCAACTAATTCAGCAATATCCATCGCCGAGAAAATAGTACTTAATTGAGAAATTCGCTTCGCTACATTCGCAGGTACTTGACTATTAACAAGATCGTTTTCAACATGCTCTAGTTGAGCAACTTCAGTCGCTACCATAAATTCTGGCAGTTTTTCAGCTAAAATGGCAAACGTTGGTTTGTAATAGTTAATAGTATCTTCTATCGATAACGATTTATCTCGATGACGCAAGAACCAACGTGTTACTCGACGTACAGTACGACGTAATTGAAATAACATTTCCGTTTGAACTAAAGCAGATGTTTTATTATCTAATTGTTCAATAGCATCACGAATAGGTGCAAACTCAAATACTTCACTGGCAACTGAATAACTATTAGCAACTTCTGCCACTGATGCACCCGTTTCTTCATACATACGGTGAACAAAATTAAAGCCCATATCGTTACCAATATTATTGGCCAATTTGGTGGCAATAATTTCAGCACGTAAAGGGTGGTCGTCCATTTGAGTATTATATTTTTTTTGCAATTGTTGTGGAAATGCTTCAACTAATAAACGGCGATAAAAAGGATTATCACTAATTTCAGGACAAACAAGGTCTTCTTTCAAAGTCATTTTGCTATACGCTAGTAACACAGAAAGTTCAGGTCTGGTTAAACCTTTCCCTTTAGATAAACGCTCTGCAATTTCATCATCACTTGGAATAAACTCTAACGATCTATTAAGTTTATCTGCACGTTCCATTTCATGAATAAAACGAATTTGTTCCTTTAGTTGACTTGCTCCTCGCGATGCCGTTACAGACAATGATTGCGTTTGGCGATAACAATCTTGTAAAACAATTTTAGCAACATCATCAGTCATATCGTAAAGTACTTTATTACGTTGTTTAACCGTTAAATCACCATTTTGTACAAGACCATTGAGTAATATTTTAATATTTACTTCATTATCAGAGCAATCTACACCACCAACATTATCAACTGAATCGGTGTTCATACGTCCGCCATTAGCGCAGTACTCAATACGGCCCAATTGCGTCATCCCTAAGTTACCACCTTCACCCACAACTCGAGATTTAAGCTCGCTACCATTGATACGTAAACTATCATTAGCACGGTCTCCTACTTCAAGATGGCTTTCACTAGCACTTTTAACATAAGTACCTATGCCGCCATTCCATAGTAAATCAACGTCCATTTTCAATACGGATTGAATCAATTCATTTGGTGACATTGATTGTTTTTTCGTATTGATCATTTTCTTAATTTCAGGTGTCAGTTTAATTGATTTAGCTGAGCGATTAAAAATCCCTCCTCCCGCTGAAATCAAATCAGTATTGTAATCAGTCCAACTACAACCAGGGGTATTAAACAAACGTTCACGTTCTGGGTAAGTTAATGCTGAATCAGGAGTAGGATCAATAAAGATATGTAGATGATTAAACGCACATTGCAAACGAATATGCTTAGATAACAACATACCATTACCAAATACATCACCAGCCATATCACCAACCGCAATACAGGTAAAGTCGGTTGTTTGGCAATCAATACCTAATTCTCTGAAATGACGTTTAACAGACTCCCAAGCACCACGAGCTGTAATACCCATCGCTTTGTGATCGTAACCAACACTACCACCAGAAGCAAAGGCATCACCCAACCAAAAATTATATTCTTCGGAAATACCATTGGCAATATCTGAAAAAGTCGCGGTACCTTTGTCTGCTGCAACGACTAAATACGGGTCGTCTTCATCTAAACGAACAACATTGTTTGGATAAACAATATCACCAACAACAATATTATCAGTAATATCTAATAAACCACGAATAAAGGTACGGTAACAAGCTTTACCGTTCTCAAAAATTTCTTCGCGAGTGCCATCTAAAGGAGGCTGCTTACAATAAAACCCCCCCTTAGAACCAACAGGTACAATAACGGTATTTTTAACTTGTTGCGCTTTGACTAAACCTAATACTTCAGTTCTGAAATCTTCGCGTCTATCTGACCAACGTAATCCACCACGAGCCACTTTACCAAAACGTAAATGTACCCCTTCAACTTTCGGTGAATAAACAAAAATTTCAAATTTAGGTATAGGTTGAGGGATATCAGTAATTCTAGCGGATTCAATCTTAAAAGAAATATAAGGTTTATCGTCACCTGTTGAGTTTTTCTGAAAAAAGTTAGTTCGCAAGGTTGCTTGAATCATTTCAACGAAACGACGAATGATACGATCATCATCTAAATTAGCAACGGTATCTAAAGAACTTTCAATATTTTCAGTTAATTTATTAACCGTTTTTTCATTACGTTTAATGGCAGGGTCGAAGATCAAATTAAATAATTCAATTAATAATTCTGCTAAGTTGGGATAACGACTAAAAGTATCCTCAACATAGTTTTGACTAAAGGTACCACCAATTTGACGTTTATATTTAGAATAGGCACGTAAAATAGAAACTTCACGACCATTTAAACCTGCGCCTAAAATTAAACGGTTAAAGCCATCATCTTCTAAATCGCCATGCCAAACACGAGCAAAAGCATCTTGAAAAAGTGTTCTAACTTTATAAAGATCGAACTCTCCGGTGCCCGTTAATAACATCGAAAAATCAAGTATCCAACACATTTCGCCTGTAGATGTCTTTATGCCATAAGGGCTTTCGCCAATAACACGCAAACCAAAATTTTCAAGCATGGGCAACACTAAGGACAAATGTATAGGATCGCCTTTATGGAACAGTTTTAATTTAACAAAACGACTATCGGATTTTTCTTCTTGTGGCTGATAAAACAACATTTCCATATTGTTGTTTTCATTTAAATTTTCTAACTTTTCAATATCAACAATAGCAGTACCCGGTAGTACTTCATCTTTATAGGCCTGTGGAAAATAAACATATTTACGACTTAACGCTTTGGCATCAGATTCACCATAATTAGAGCTAAGTGCGCTAACTAATTTATCATCCCAATTACGTGCTGCTTCATTTAAATTATTTTCAATTTCTTTCACGTTAATATCTGCTTTTGTTGAGTTAACCCGAACAATATAATGCGTTCTAGCTTGTACTGATTCTGAAAAGAAAGTGGTAAATTCAACTTCTCTATCACTACCAAAAGCTTCCTGTAATAAAGCTTGTGTTTCAATACGTAATTCAGTGTTATAACGTTCACGTGGTACATAAACCATACATGAGTAAAAACGATCGAAAGAGTCTCGGCGAACAAACAAACCGGAATAATCACGCTCTTGCATTTGTAAAATACCCATTACATTTTGCAATAACTCACGAACCGTTGATTGTAATATTTCATCTCTAGGATAAGTTTCTAAAATATTGATTAAGGTTTTATAGGCATGAGTACCTTTAGCAAAGCCTGATGAGTCACATACATCCATAACTTTAGCTTTAATTAAAGGTAAATCTAAAGCGCTGTTAGTGTAAAATGCTGAACCAAACAAACCAATAAAGCGCTCTTCACCGATAACTTTGCCCTTGTTATCAAAACGTTTTATACCGATATAATCAAGATGTGCAGGACGATGAACCCTCGAGCGAGAATTAGTTTTAGTTAAAATAAGATGATTATCACCTAATGCCATCTCTCGACCGGATTCACTTAAGGTAGATATTAAGCGACTTGAAGTA
>Ga0316202_10001456_pt1 | contig 18457 bp, 11 predicted proteins | sample 3monrhotite_MG_FD_204934 | JGI IMG/M metagenome (GOLD analysis project Ga0316202, IMG submission 204934) | Microbial mat bacterial communities from mineral coupon in-situ incubated in ocean water Damariscotta River, Maine, United States -... | ecosystem: Environmental > Aquatic > Marine >... | reverse complement strand
CAGATCACTCGGCAATTGCCCTTGTCGTTTCATGTCGACCAGCGTCTCAAGAGCCAGATATGGATTGATTGCTTCAGCGCCGAAACCAGCGAGGCAGGCAAAGTGATGATTTTCACGGGCAGAGCCGGTCTCTACAACCAGGCCTGTTTCTGTACGTAGCCCAGCGCGAATCAGGTGATGATGCACAGAAGATGTAGCCAGTAGAGCTGGAATAGCAACATTGTCTGCATTCATGGCGCGATCAGAGAGAATGATAATGTTGTAGCGATCACGTACTGCAGCTTCAGCCTGCTGGCATAGCTCTTTAATGGCAGCTTCCATGCCGCAAACATCCTGGTCTACAGAATAACAGGACGAGAGGGTGATGGCGCGGAAACGGTTATTAGTGTACTGATCAATATGACGAATTTTCTCTACATCAACATTGGAGAGGATGGGCTGATGCACTTCCAGGCGCAATTGTGGTTCGGACTCTTCTAGTCCCAACAGATTAGGGCGCGGACCAATGATAGAGGTCAGGCTCATCACCATCTCTTCACGGATAGGGTCGATTGGCGGATTGGTAACCTGTGCAAAGAGCTGACGGAAATAGTTATACAGAGGTTTTGCACGATTAGAGAGTACAGTCAGCGGGCTATCATTACCCATCGATCCCGTACCTTCCTGACCGGAAATGGCCATCGGTGTCATCAGGAATTTGATATCTTCCTGCGTGTAACCGAATGACTGCTGGCGATGCAGCATGGTTTCATGATCGGGAGCCTGAGGAGCGACTTCTTCCGGGAGGTCTTCAAGCTGAATCTGGGTTTTGGCCAGCCACTCCTGATACGGCTTAGCTTTAGAGAGCTGGGTTTTGATCTCATTATCATCAATGATGCGGCCTTCTTCCAGGTCGATCAGCAGCATTTTGCCAGGCTGTAGACGCCATTTCTTGATGATTTTCTCTTCAGGGATATCCAGCACACCCATCTCTGATGCACCAAGCACCAGATTATCATCAGTAACGAGATAACGGGTCGGACGCAGACCGTTACGATCCAGTGTTGCGCCAATCTGACGGCCATCGGTAAAAGCAACGGCTGCAGGGCCATCCCATGGCTCCATCAACGCTGCATTATGTTCGTAAAAAGCACGACGCATCTCATCCATCTGTTTGTTGCCAGCCCAAGCTTCAGGAATCATCAGCATGGCGGCATGAGCGAGTGAATATCCACCAGCTACAAGCAACTCCAGTGCATTATCAAAACATGCGGTATCTGACTGACCTTCAGCACTGATTGGCCAGAGTTTAACCAGATCATCACCGAGCAGTTCAGATTGCATCGATTGACGGCGTGCATTCATCCAGTTGATGTTACCACGTACGGTGTTGATCTCACCATTATGCGCCATCATGCGGAATGGATGTGCCAGTTCCCATGATGGGAACGTATTGGTCGAGAAGCGCTGATGTACCAGTGCCAGTGCAGATGTCATGCGGGCATCACGCAGATCTTCATAATACGGCGATACCTGATGAGAGTGGAACATGCCTTTATATACAATAGTGCGGCTTGAAAGTGATGCGGTATAAAAGTTGGCAGGATCATCACGGCCAAGTGCTCTAACTGCGTTGCTGGCCACTTTACGGATAACAAACAGTTTACGTTCAAAGGCATCCTGATCTACACAGGTTTCACCCTGAGCAACAAACAGTTGGCGGATCACAGGTTCACATGCACAAACACTTTCCGGAAGATCTGCACGAACAGCGTCGGCTGGCACATCACGCCAGCCCAGCAGTGTCTGACCTTCATCGATGACTGCTTTCTCATAAATGTCCTGACAGGATTGGCGATATGTTTCATCTTGCGGCAAGAAGATCATGCCAACACCATATGCGCCTGCTGCAGGCAGATTAAAGCCAAGGTCAGTGGTGACCGCTTCAAAGAACTGGTGCGGAATCTGTAACAGAATACCTGCGCCATCACCTTCGCGCGGGTCAGCACCTGCTGCACCACGATGGGTCAGGCGCTCAAGAATTTCCAGCCCTTTTTCAACAATATCATGGCTTTTCTTGTTCTTAATATGGGCAACAAAACCAACACCGCATGCATCATGCTCATTTTTAGGATCATATAATCCCTGCTTGGCTGGCTTGCGACGTACATCTGATAAACGACTCATCTAATCTATCCTCATTGGTTCGTGACACAGGGGAAAAACTAACACTCGTGTGCCTGAACATGCTTGCCTGATGGCATTAAACTTATAAATCACTCTCCCTAGAGCGAAAAGGGGGCGCAGACTAGCGAAAGTGAAGAGATTTCTCCACTGGTGATTGATCTGTGTTTTCCGGATCAGACCTGAATCTAGGTGCATTCTTGTGATAGCTACTCTTGATGGAAATCATCGATTTGCATATGAGACCCTTTATCTGCAACAAATAGAGCAATGAATATATGTCAATATACGTTATTAGTTTATTGGATAATTAAAATTCACCATAAATTATTATGTGCAGATCAAGAGCGCATCTGTTTGGCCAGGATGCGCAGGCCAATGGCTCTGGGGATGCTTTTTTGCATGATGTATAGCAGTTTATGTCGCCAGCCTGGGATGCAATAACCTCCACCTTGTTTCAATGTGTTTAAGGCTGCCTTAATGATGACTGGAATAGGGGTTCGGAAAAAGCTTCCTGTACTGTTTGGCATGCCTGATATTACACGAAAGCCGGTCGGGGAAGGTCCCGGAGCGAGTGTGACAATGCGAATTTTATCTTTCAATTCTGTACGCAAAGCTTCACTCCAGTATGTCAAACCGGCTTTAGCGGCAGCATAAGTGCTCATATAAGGCAGAGGGTATTCACCAGCTAACGACGAAACATTGATAACAAAACCTTTGTTTCTTAACAGTCCGGGTAATAATGCATGTGTCAGGGCGATGGGGGCGTTGAGATCAGTTTTAATGACATCGATTTGAGGCACTATGCCTGTTTGCTCAAAACCACCCCAGATACCAAAGCCTGCATTATTGACCAGGCCAACCAGATTTTTGTTTTCAAGTGCATATAGTAGTGCTGCCAGGCCGTGTTTGGCGTTGAGGTCTGCTTGTACGATGCAGTGGCGGTCAGGCTGTTTGAGCACGTTCATGGTCATCTGTAAGCGTGCTTTATCACGCCCGTGTAAGATTAGATCATAGCCTGATTGTTCCAGTTGCCTGGCAAACTCCAGTCCAAAGCCACCGGATGCTCCGGTGATGAGTACTGTATTGGCTTTTTCATTATCTGTCATGTCGGTTTGCTGTCTGTTTTCATGCATGGCTTAGCGGCAACATTGTCATTTTACGTTGTTTGAAGCTGGCTATTTCTTTGACTCCAAATGATGCCAGTGTCTTTAAGCATGTATCCATGCCATGACCCACCTCGGCGGGAGAATGGGCATCAGAACCATAAGAGAAGGGGATGCCGAGTTCAGCTGCGCGTTTTGTAATGCGCTGATGCGGATACATCTCACCTACTGGTTTACGCAAACCGGCTGAGCTTATCTCCAATGCTGCTCCCGATGTTAATACCGCCTGTAACATCGATTCTTCCGCAGATTGAACGCGTTTGTCGTTCAGGTCGGCGCGATGACCAAATTTTTTAATCAGATCAGGGTGTCCTATAATATTAAACAGGCCGGTTTGAGCAGACTGGCTCACCAGTTCAAAATAGGCGCAATATGCATCTTCAATTTTCCATGTGTCCCAAATCTGTATGCAATCGGGATTATCAAAGCCCCATTCCTTAATATAGTGCACTGAGCCGATCACATAGTCCCAATCATAGGCTGCAATCATATCTTCCACATAGCCTTCAGTACCGGGATGAAAGTCAGCTTCAAGGCCAACGCGGATGGTTATTTGATCGGCCAGAGTATCCCTGCACTGTTCGACCTCTCTTAAATAGGAGGTTATTTCGGATCTGTCCATGCGCCAGGCTTTGTCAAAACCACCTGGCATAGGGGAGTGATCGGACATGCCAATCTCTTTTAGGCCACACTGGATTGCTGCATCGGCGTAATTACGTACGCTACCTGTAGCGTGATTACAGCGGGGTGTGTGCATGTGATAGTCGGGAACTGGGTTGAATGTCATAGGCCAAGTCTAAAGCAGGAAGTTGTCGCTGCAACGTATTCAAAGCAGAAACACATCACATAAAAACAGATCGAAGAAAAGCTGTTGACAGCGGCTCTGAAATTGTGACACTTCGCGCCGCAACGGGGAATCGTCTCCTTGCAGATGCGCCTATAGCTCAGTTGGTAGAGTAGCGGACTTTTAATCCGTGGGCCGATGGTTCGAGTCCATCTGGGCGCACCATATGTAAAGGAGTTACGAGAAATCGTAGCTCCTTTTTTTTATGCTCGCTATTTATTTACGATCACAAAATAGCATGGGGATGGCTTCAGGGTGTCGGGATGGAGTCTGTAACGGACCGTCGCTTAAAACCCTGTTTCAATTTGAGCTTGCGGGCTCTACTTACTGCAACAACAGGCGCTGTTTTGAAATGTGAATAGTTCGTTGTAAGTGCCGTGTTCGTGACGAATATGTGAGCCGGATAGCTGTATCTTTCTGTTGGTGTTAGTGGGTTGTTGCGCTATGATGCCGACCTTTCTTTTGCTGGAGGTAGTTCTCGATGAACGGTGTCAATAACAACGGTGGCTTCAATGCCAATAAACAGTTGCAGGAAGGACTGACCTTTGATGATGTGCTGCTGGTGCCACAAGCAAGTAGTGTGATGCCTCGATCTGCTGATATAACAGCTCAGTTTACCCGTAATATTCGCCTGAACATTCCTGTTGTTTCTGCCGCCATGGATACGGTTACCGAAGCCGGTACGGCCATTGCATTGGCTCAGGAAGGTGGTATCGGTGTGATTCATAAGAATCTAAGTGTAGAAGAGCAGGCTGCGGAAGTACGCCGTGTAAAACGTTATGAAGCCGGTGTTGTACAAGAACCATTGACCGTATCTCCGGAAGACACGTTGGATGCAGTACGTGATTTGGCGTTTCAAAATGGTTTTTCCGGTTTTCCTGTCGTGGATTCAGAAGGCAAGGTCTGCGGTATTATTACCAATCGTGATATGCGTTTTGAGGCTGATTCGGACAAGAAAGTTGCTGATATGATGACTTCGAAAGATGAGCTGGTCTCGGTTCATCATGGTGTGGACCTGGATGCTTGTAAGGAGCTGTTTCGTCATCACCGCATCGAAAAACTACCTGTGATTGATGATGAAGGCCGACTGACTGGCATGATCACAGTGCGTGATATTGAAAAATCCAAGGCATTTCCGAATGCCGTACGTGATGATCTGGGCCGTTTGCTTGTAGCTGCAGCGATTGGTGTGGGCGAAAAAGAGATGGAACGTTTCGATGCCCTGTTTGCTGCTGGTGTTGATGCTATTATTGTTGATACAGCACATGGTCATTCACAGGCTGTAATTGATCAGGTGCGTGAAATTAAACGTCTGCATGGTGATAAGATCCAGGTTGTCGGTGGTAATGTGGCAACAGCAGAAGCCGTGCGCGATCTGGCGGCAGCTGGTGCTGATGCTGTGAAGGTGGGTATTGGCCCCGGTTCAATCTGTACTACACGCATTGTTGCCGGTGTGGGTGTGCCGCAATTAACGGCTGTGATGCAATGTGCTGAAGCAGGGCGAGAAGCTGGTATTCCGATTATTGCCGATGGTGGCATTAAATTCTCCGGTGATTTTGCCAAAGCGATGGCTGCAGGTGCTGGCACCTGCATGTTCGGTTCCATGCTTGCTGGTACTGAAGAAGCACCGGGCGCAAAAATTCTCTATCAGGGCCGAACATACAAAGCCTACCGTGGTATGGGTTCGATTGGTGCGATGCAAAAGGGCAGTAAAGATCGTTATTTCCAGGGTGATGTGGATGAAGCGATGAAGTTGGTGCCAGAAGGCATTGAAGGGCGTGTAGCGTATAAAGGTCCTGTCGGTGATATCCTGCATCAATTGATTGGTGGTTTAAGAGCGGCAATGGGGTATAGCGGTGCTGCCAGTGTTAGTGATTTGTATCAGCGCGCTCAGTTTGTACGTATTACCGGAGCGGGCTTGCGTGAATCGCATGTGCATGATGTAACCATCACTGAAGAAGCGCCAAATTACCGGATGGAATCTTAAAAAAATTAAACCACAAAGGCACAAAGACACTAAGATTTCTTGGTTTCTCTTTGTGCCTTTGTGACTTTGTGGTGAGTTAATAAAAACGATATGGATAAAATTTTAATTTTAGATTTTGGATCGCAATATTCGCAGTTGATTGCCAGGCGTGTACGCGAAGCAGAGGTGTTTTCCGAACTGCACCCCTGGGATATGAGTGCAGATGATATCAGGGCATTTTCACCAAGCGGTATTATTCTGTCCGGTGGTCCGAACTCTGTTTATGATGAAGAAACACCGTTAGCACCCCCTATCGTGTTTGAGCTGGGAGTACCTGTATTGGGTATCTGCTACGGCATGCAGACCATGGCATCACAGCTTGGTGGTTCTGTTGAGACGGGTTTAGCACGCGAATTTGGTTATGCCGAAATTCAACCGTGTGCTGATTCTGCACTGTTGCGCGGTATTGAAGATAAAGCTGATGGAACGCTGGATGTCTGGATGAGCCATGGTGATAAAGTCACTACTCTGCCGGATGGTTTTAAGGCGATCTGTTATAACGATTCTACGCCTATCGCTGGTATGGCTGATGAAAGCCGTCATTTTTATGCCTTACAATTTCACCCTGAAGTGACCCATACCCATCAGGGTAAAGCGATGATTTCACGTTTTGTGCATGAAATCTGTGGCTGTGATCGTTCTTGGACCATGCCGCACTATATTGATGAAGCTGTTGCTCATATTCGCGAGCAGGTCGGTGATGAAGACGTTATTCTTGGTCTTTCCGGCGGTGTGGATTCATCCGTTGCAGCGGCCCTCTTGCAGCGTGCTATTGGCGATCAGCTGACCTGTATCTTTGTTGATAATGGTCTGTTGCGTCTGAATGAATCAGAGCAAGTGATGGAAATGTTTGCCGGCAACCTTGGTGTAAATGTTGATCGTGTGGATGCATCTGAAGCCTTTTTAAGGCATCTGGAAGGTGTAACAGATCCTGAAGCCAAACGCAAAATTATCGGTCGTGAATTTGTGGAAGTGTTCCAGGTAGAAGCCGAACGCATGCCCAATGCCAAATGGTTGGCACAGGGCACAATCTATCCGGATGTGATCGAGTCTGCAGGTTCTAAAACCGGCAAAGCCCATAATATCAAGAGTCATCATAATGTAGGTGGTCTGCCTGATACGTTGCATTTGAAATTGCTGGAACCATTGCGTGAACTGTTTAAAGATGAAGTGCGTGAACTGGGTGTCGCTCTGGGTCTGCCACGTGAAATGGTTTATCGTCATCCGTTCCCGGGTCCTGGTCTGGGTGTTCGCATTCTTGGTGAAGTGAAAAAAGAGTATGCTGATCTGTTGCGCCGTGCTGATGCGATCTTCATTGAAGAGCTGGTAGAGTCGGGTTGGTATGAAAAAACATCACAGGCGTTTGTAGTATTCCTGCCAGTGAAGTCTGTTGGTGTGATGGGTGATGGACGTACCTATGAATGGGTTGTGGCGCTGCGTGCAGTAGAAACACAAGATTTCATGACTGCACATTGGGCTGAACTGCCACATGCTTTGTTAGGCAAAGTATCCAATCGTATCATCAATGAAGTACGTGGCATTAACCGTGTGGTTTATGATGTATCCGGTAAACCACCAGCTACTATTGAGTGGGAATAACGGAATAAAATTGCTGTTTTAGTTTTAAATCAATTGAAATTTAGGAGAGTTAGATCATGAAGAAGATTATGATTGTTGCCTGTTTGGCAATGTTAGCTGCTTGTAGTGATAAAGCAGAAGCACCAAAAGCACCGGTTCTGTCGCTGGATAACGATAAAGCAAAATTGAGTTATGCGATCGGTCAGGATATTGGTCTGTCACTGGAGACGCTAAAGGCGGATTTGGATCGCACATTGTTAATCGCAGCGATTAATGATCGTCTTGATGGAGCAGAATCCAAAATATCAGAGGAAGAGGCCGGTACGGTAAAACAGGCATTCTTCAAAGCACAGGCTGATAAACGTGCGGCAGAAGAGAAAGCAGCAGCTGAAAAGAATGTTGCGGCAGGAAAAGCATTTTTGGTTGAAAACGGTAAAAAAGCAGGTGTAACTACTACTGCCAGTGGATTGCAGTATGAAGTACTTACTCAGGGTGCAGGCGATAAACCCTCCGTAACCGATATAGTGACTGTGAACTACAAAGGTACGTTGATTGATGGTACTGAATTTGATTCTTCATATAAAAAGGGTCAGCCAGCGACTTTCCCATTGAATCGTGTGATTGCAGGTTGGACTGAAGGCGTTCAGTTGATGGCTGTTGGTTCCAAGTTTAAATTCGTATTACCGGCTGAGTTGGCATATGGTAAAAGTGGTGCTGGTGCTAAGATTGGTCCGAACAGTGTGTTGGTTTTTGAAGTAGAATTGTTGGGTATTGGCGATGTTAAACCTGCCGCAGCTGCGAAATAATAAATAATGCTACCCACGAATGGCTCAGGTCATTCGTGGGTGTTTTTGTAATAACCAGGAGTTGTGATGACAGAAGCAATATTGAAACGCTATAAAGTCTGGGATGCACCAACACGTATTTTTCACTGGGTTAATTTTACCACCGTTCTTCTATTGCTTCTGGTTGGTTTTTTGATGTTGTTTAAAAAGGATCTCGGCATTACCGGGCTTGAAGCAAAAATTGCCATCAAAGAGATTCATGTGCTGATCGGTTATGTCTTTGTGCTCAATCTGATGATTCGTTTGGCTTGGGGCTTCATGGGTAACCGTTTTGCACGCTGGAGCACGCTGTTGCCGGGTAAAGATTTTGCCACATCACTATTTTCTTATATCAACAGCATTAGGAACGGTAATCCACAGCAGTTTTTAGGTCATAACCCAATGGGTCGTCTGGCTGTGATTGCGCTGCTTCTGTTATTGATTACCCAAGCAACTACTGGTCTTATTCGTGCCGGTACGGATATCTATTATCCACCATTTGGTTCGATCTTTGCAGCCCAGGTTGCAGCCGAAGGTGTTGATCCTGCAACCATCAAACCATACGACAAAACAGGTACGGATGCTGCTGCATATAAAGAGCTAAAAGCATTTAAAGGTATTTATGGCGATATCCATATTTATGCTGCGTATGCGCTGTTGGCTTTGATCTTCATGCATATCTTTGCAGTTGTTCGTGATGAGATCACTGAAGGCGGGGGACTGGTATCTGCCATGTTCTCAGGCAAGAAAGTGTTATCGAAAGAACCTGAAGATTTAAACAGCTAATTCGTTCGATTGGGCACCAGAACAGCCTTCATTCAACTATACTCTAAACGTATATTGTTGATATGTTGGGCCGCTGATGGCGAGGGGAATAAAGGTTTATCAGGATGTTAATGATGAATCTATAGATAGATCACAATGCAAAGAAACTCAAAGGGCCGGTGGAGACACCTGGCCCTTTTTTGTTTCCGTTTAGAGCTTGTTATCGAAATGGGATATTAGCGAACGACTGCTAATTGCCACAAGCAGTTATTCGATAATATCGTGATTGCTTTACACCTATATTTATTACATCATGCCAGATGATGGTAGCGATTAATCAAAAGAGAAATTTGGTGGCCCTTTTATATGGAGCGGTAGATGAATACCTTCTTCTTGCTATCGCCTGCATCATTGCATCATTCCTTCTATTATGTGGTTGTGATTTTGATCTGCCTATGGTTCCCAACGCGGCGTCAGATTATTTTCGCTATGATGGTCTGCATTCTGTATGTCAGCGTGGGTTATTACTTTTCGCCAGATCTAGGCGCTACCAATTGGATCGTCATTTTCAACCGGGGATTAGCCCTGTTGGCCATTATATCAACTGTTACTGTCATATTTATTTCAAAATCATCTATTGAATCACAGCAGGAAAACAATAACGAAGCGCTGGGCCAGAGCTTTTCTTTACCAGATTCTGATAATGCTCACTTTGATTTGATGCATAAAACTGGTTTTCTCGGCATCTTGATCGGGGTTCCAATCTTATTAGCTGTGATAGGCTCTATTTTCTGGAACACGTCTAAAGTAGATGATGATCAGCAATGGGTCTCGCACACTCATGAGGTTCAAACCGCTATTTCACGCGTTTTGTCGACACTTCAAGATGCCGAGACTGGTCAGCGAGGGTACCTGCTAACCAACGACATTAGCTATCTTGAGCCGTTCACAAGTGCCATAGGTCGACTAGATAGTGAATTATCTATATTACAACAATTAACTATAGATAATTCTATCCAACAGGCCCGATTAGAACGGGCTTATCCACTGGTAGAGAGTAAACTGGAAGAGTTAAGAAATACAATTGAGCTAATGAATACTCAAGGTCAAAAATCGGCGCTTAATCTGGTCAAGACAAACAGCGGTAAAGAGACCATGGATGCTTTACGCGCTATCTTGAAAGAAATGAGGGATGAAGAGGGTAAGCTTCTGATAGAAAGAGCTGACATTCTTGAAAGAGATAAGAAGATTGCCCTTTTTGGTCAAATTATGGGGCTGACGTTCCTTCTTCTTGTAGGCATGTATGTTACATTCAGGGGCCGGGGCTTGCTTAGATTGCAAGCTGAAGCCGAGTCTAAGCTTAAATACATGGCGAATCACGATGTGCTCACGGGCTTAGCGACGCGTCGTCTAGGTACTGAACAACTCTCCTTTGCCTGTGCCAGAGCACGCCGAAACAATTGCAAGGCTGCGATCTTATTCATCGACTTGGATGGCTTCAAGGCTGTTAACGACACTCATGGCCACGATGTTGGAGATAGCTTGCTGGTGGGGGTTGCTGAAAGACTTTTATGTTGTGTGCGCGAAGTCGATACGGTGGCGCGTATAGGTGGCGATGAATTCATGATTGTGCTGAGTGATATCAGTAGTCATGAGAAAATTGCTCAAATAGCACAAAAGGTAATTGATGCTTTATCCGAGTTGTTTCTGATTGGTAATGAAAATGTATCTATCGGTGCGAGCATCGGCATTGCACTCTATCCCGACCATGCCCAAGACCCCGAAGCGTTGGTTAAGTGTGCAGACGATGCTATGTATGCAGTTAAGAGCAAGGGGAAAAATAATTTTTCTTTTGCAGAGAATAGTTAGAGGGCAACTCCTTTAGTTTGAGTTGATCGAATGTCCGTTTCTTGGTCGGAAGAAGGCACTCTGATATTGTGGAAGAGTGATGGATTGTTTCATTGGGATCGTCATTAGGAATGCTCTGTCTTTGCATGTTTGATTATGCATCACCAACCACTCACTATGCATCTGATGTAACGATAATGTATAGCTCTACATCGTTACTGCATAAAAAAAACAGCCCGCTATGCGCGGGCTGTTTTTGTTTGTACGGATGTTATTTAAAGTGTTTTAAGGAATGCAATCAGATCAGCCTGTTTGGTAGCATCACAGATACGTTGTGCCCCCATCTTGGTTGAAGCAGATGGATCACCTGAAAGTGTTTTCACAGCTTTTTTAGAATCACATAGCCATACAGCCAGGTTCTTTTCGTTCCAGTCCCAGCCACCTGCGGCTAGAGCTGCACTGTATTTCATACCGGCCATGCTGCCTGCTTTACGTCCGACCACGCCCTGAAGACCTGGGCCGACTTTCTTCTTGGCTGTGAAGTTATGGCAGCCTTTACATTTATTCGCTAACGATTTTCCTTTTGCGGCATCTCCAACGGCTCCCATTGGGGCAGCAGCTACTGGAAGTGATGTTACAGCAGCGGCTTTTGCAGCTTCAGTAGCCTTGGTGGCAGCAGCAGCTTTTGCAGCTTCAGTAGCCTTGGTGGCGGCAGCAGCTTCGGCAGCTTTTGCAGCTTCAGCAGCCTTGGTAGCGGCAGCAGCTTTTGCGGCTTCAGCAGCCTTGGTAGCGGCAGCAGCTTTTGCGGCTTCAGCAGCCTGAGTGGCGGCAGCAGCTTTTGCAGTTTCGGCGGCCTGAGTGGCGGCAGCGGCTTTTGCAGTTTCGGCGGCCTGAGTGGCGGCAGCGGCTTTTACAGCAGCGGCACTATCTGTAACTGATTGGGTTAATTGCTCGGCAGCTTTTGCTGCTACTTGTTTGCCTTCGGCCATTTTGGCCTGTAATTCTTTGGCATGGGTTTCAACAACTTCTTTGGTTACTGCAACAGTGCTGGCAGCAGGAGAGGTGGCTGTATTGCTGGTTTGCTGGGATGCAGGGGCGGTGGATGTTGCCGGTTGCTCGTTTTGACAAGCGGCCAGTGACAACAGAACGATGCATGGCAGAAATAATCTGTTTTTCATATGATCTCCTTGTGATGAACGATAAACAAGCAGTGATGATAAATGAGTGTTGAATCACTGACCAGAGATATAAAACCTATGTCAGGTGAACTTATTACACGTTTGTATATGAGTAGGCTTACCATGAAGGATCAGAAGTCGCATTTAGAGAGAGCACATTGGTCTGTGTTTTTGAATTGTTGATAGCGAATGTTGTCATAATGGTGACATAAATCTTTATTATCTTTGTTAATCTGGTATCAATGAGATGTTGTTGACTGCCTGTATAGAAGGATTTGACTGTATGATAAATGATAAATCAGAAGATATATCAACGCTTGAAACAGAAGTGGCTGAATATGATGGATCACTGACGACTGAAAAATCAAATCGCATCATTATGTTTTGTGATCTTCGGGATTCCACAGATATTCTGTTTAATTTTGAGCAGGGTATTTATCGTAATATATCCGGTTCTGATGATGAAGAGTTTACTTATGATAAGTTTATTCTCGATGTGCATAAAACATCGTATGAATATCTCTATCTGGGCCATAAAAAAACGCATGCGGAGATTTATGGCGATGGTTTGATGGCTATCTTCCCTGAAGATAATACCAAATTTATTCTTGAGAATATCTATAACCTGACCAAAAAGATGCGTATCTATAATGATTCAACCGGGGTAGGGGTCAGCCAGCCATCGATAGATCTCGGTTTTGGCATCACTATCGCTGATATTTCACTGGTCTATTATTATCTGGATAAGCGCTATCACCCGATTGGTATGGGAGTGCATGAGGCTGCCCGCATTGAAGCGAGGTCCAAATTCTATGATGCGCGTGTGTTAATCTCAGATGTCTTTTTTAATGACTGTGTCGAATATCTCGAAGGCGATGCGCGCTTCTCCTATCGATTTATCGACCGGGTGCGATTAAAGAATTTTCGTGCGCCGGTAAGTTTGTATGAGATTCTTGTCGATAATGATCCACGTTTTGAGGATAAGATAGGCTCAATTGCGCTCTACTCAGAAGCGTATGCTAAATATTGCAAAGCAGATTGGGCTGCCGCAAAAGCACTGTTTATGCAGGTGTATGATGATTTCGGCTTGGCTACCGGCCTGGTGATGGCGAATCGCTGCGATATTCTTGCTCAATATCCGCCCAAAGCAGACTGGAATGGTATCTGGAATCTTAAAGATAAGTAAACCACGTTGGGAATTTTTGATCCTTCTTACATTTTTAATATTAAGGTTGAATACCGTTCGACCAATACGATTGCGATCAGATCGAGAGAAGGCTCTCTTGTGAAAATGGCAGTAGACTACAATAATGATGCCCATGAGAATGACAATGAAATCGGATTTAGCTGTCCGCAAGGGGTTTCAATCTGTTATCGTGCTGATGGATCGCAATACCTTGATGTGAATAGTTTGTCGGCTGCCGCAGCAGGCCATGATGATGGTGAAAATCATGAAGGGAGCGCTGTAACAGGCGGTGTCGATTCGGGCTTAATGTAAAACCTTCAGCCTCGAAACTTTAGCGAGCTCTAACATCCAACTCCTTCTCGAAAAGGCGCTCCTGATGGGGCGCCTTTTTACTGTTTGGAGAGCACGTGTATAGTCGTTGTAGTTGTTCCGCGGGAGGCCTGTTAGCAGTTAATGATGATGCTTTCTCCCGAAGTGATACTCCATTCAGTCATCATGGCACAAAACCTGCTCGTCTGACATGAACTCAATATCCATGACTATCGATTTGCACAATACAGGCAAGAAGCCTTGAATGAGCATATATGATCATTACGAGGTGATATGAAAGAGATCATTAATCAGCTGGCTTCCCATGACCTTTTACAGAATATCTTTGAGGGCGTTCCCATTCGGATTTTCTGGAAGGATCTTGATTGTAAATATCTGGGTTGCAATACCCTGTTTGCCATAGATGCGGGGGTTTCTCATCCTGATGAACTGATAGGTAAAAGTGATTTTGATTTGGCTTGGAAAGATCAGGCTGACCACTATCGTACAGATGATTTATCTATTATGGATTCCTGTGAAGCCAGGCTGGGATATGAAGAGCCGCAAATTACTCCCGATGGTCAGACGATCTGGTTACGTATGTCTAAGGTGCCGTTTCGGGATGATGCGCAAAATGTTATTGGTGTTTTAGGTGTTTACGAAGAGATCACGCTTGAAAAAGAGCAACAGCCAGCACTTAGTAAATCTGAAACAGAGCTCAGGAATATTTTTAATACCCTGCAGGATGTCTATTACCGCACCGATATTGAAGGTCGAATCGTCAATGTGTCACCTTCAGTCGAGAGCCTCATGGCGTGTGATGCTGATGAGCTGATTGGCAAGGTGATTGCTCAATTTTACGTCCATGAATCCGGGCGCGAGCAATTCCTTCAGAAGCTTCATGAAGGCGAGGGTACGGTCAGCAATTATGAGGCAGAAATCAGAAGGTTGGATGGAGAAATTATATGGGTTTCCACCAACGCTCATTATTTTCGTGATGAACATGGCAATGTCACAGGTGTGGAAGGCACAATAAGAGATGTTACTCAATTAAAGGATCAGGAAGAACAGTTACAGCTAGCCAAGTTTGTGCTGGATAATGCGCCACTCAATATTACCTACCTCGACTCTGATGCCCGTATCCGTTATATGAATAAAACGGGTTGTGAAATGCTGGGTTATTCACAGGAAGAGCTGTTAGAGATGAGTATTCCCGATATCGACCCGCTGTTTCCGATCGAAGTATGGGATGAGCATTGGCAGGACCTGAAATACAATAAATCAGTGCCCGTTCAGACAATGCACCGAAGAAAAAGTGGCGAGTGTTTTCCGATTGAAGTGATCGCTAACTACATCGAGTTTGGCGGTAAGGCATATAATGTCGCTTTCGATAGAGATATCACTGAAACTAAACAGCAACAGGATCTTCTCGAAGCAAGTGAAAAGCGTTTTAGCATGCTGTTTGATTCATCCAGTGATGGCCTGTTTATCGTGGATATGCAGGGTGAATTTATTGAGATCAACAGAACAGCGCATGAACGGCTGGGATATGAGAAAGAAGAGATGCTGGCGATGAAACTCATCGATCTGGATCCTCCCGAGTTTGCAACACGTATACCAGAACGTATTGCATTGATTCTTGAACATGGCTCAGCAACGTTTGAAACAGCCCACTATCGTAAGGATGGTTCCATCATGCCTGTCGAGATCAATGCAAGATTGATTGATCTGGACGGGGAGAAGATGTTTTTGGGCGTGGTACGGGATATCTCTGAACGCAAGCGGCTGGAAGAGCAGTTGCGCCAGTCACAGAAAATGGAAGCGATTGGTACACTCGTGGGCGGTATTGCACACGATTTCAATAATATGCTGGCTGCAATTCAGGGTAACCTCTATCTGGCTAGAATACAGCTGCCAGATTATTCGCTAGCAGTTGATAAGCTGGCCAATATTGAAAAGCTGAGTTTACGCGCTGCTGAAATGGTGCAGCAACTGCTCACATTTGCCCGCAAAGATAGTGTTTCAATGTGTATATTTACGCTCAATAAATTTTTGGATGAGGGGAACGGACTGGCAACAACGCTTATTCCGGAAAATATTGACTATCAGAGTAGCATTTGCGAAGAACAACTTCATATCAAAGGGGATGCTACCCAGTTACAGCAGGTGCTTATGAATTTGCTGAACAATGCGGTTGATGCGGTTGCGGATGTTCAGCATCCCATTATTCGCTGTACGCTCTCGCCATTCATGGCTGATAAATATTTTCTCAAGAGACATCCTCTGCTTGAAGCTACTCACTTTGCCCGCATCAGTGTCGAAGATAACGGGCACGGAATTCCCAAGGAGTGTCTGGATAAGATTTTCGAACCGTTCTTTACCACCAAGGAGGTAGGTAAAGGTACCGGGCTTGGTTTGGCTATGCTCTACGGTGCGCTGCAATCGCATGGTGGGGTGGTTGAGGTGAATAGTGAATTGAACAGCGGGACACTGTTTCATATCTATTTACCCCTATGTGGTAAAGAAGCAGAAACAGATGCAAAAGAGCAGACTGGAGACACAGACGGAGATGGTAAAAACATTCTGCTTACCGATGATGATGAAAATGTACGCAGCTCAACCTCTGAAGTGTTAACCAGCATGGGGTATGTCGTGCTAGAAGCCTGCGATGGCCTGGAGGCCATGGAGCTGTATACATTACACCAGCACAAGATTGATCTGATTATATCCGATATGATCATGCCTAATATGGGTGGCGCTGAACTGCTCAATAGTGTGCATCAACTGGATGCAAACATGCCGTTCATTCTGGTTACCGGCTACGATAAGAGTCAGGTGATTCATCAGGGCATGGAGTCGAGCTGTTGCCAGGTGATGAATAAACCGTTTGATTTCAATCTTCTTTCGCAGTCTATTCAGGATATGATCAGGAAATAACTGGGCTCATCTTATGTTCATGCAATGAGCTTCTTATTTGCATTGTAGCTGTGGAATGATGGACACTATCTGACATGGAGCCTATGATAACATTAACATATGGAGGCTGGCTCCTATGAGTGAATTTTCAGATGGAAAGATGCACCGGGGTGTAAAAATTCTGCATGACCCGGTACGTAATAAGAGTACTGCATTTACCGATGCTGAGCGTGAAGTGCTGAAGTTGCGTGGTCTGTTGCCTGCACGCATTCACTCTCCGGCTGAACAGGAGATGCGTGTACTCGGCGCTATCCGCAGCAAAACCAATGATCTTGAACGTTACCTCTATCTGATTGGATTGCAGGATCGTAATGAAACACTTTTTTATCGTGTGCTGATCAATAACCTCGAAGAGATGATGCCGCTGGTATACACCCCGACAGTGGGTAAAGCATGCCAGGAATTCGGTCATATTTATCGTATCCCCAGAGGGCTCTATATCTCTCCGTCTGATCGTGGTCATATACGTGAAATCTTTGAAAACTGGCCGCATCAAGATGCCCGCATTATCGTAGTCACAGATGGAGAGCGCATACTTGGATTGGGTGATCTTGGTGCGAATGGCATGGGTATTCCGATTGGTAAACTCTCTCTCTATACGGCCTGTGCAGGTATTCACCCGACCCAGTGTTTGCCTGTGATGCTCGATGTAGGTACCGATAATGAATCACTGCTCAATGATCCACTCTACAATGGCGTGGAACGGCACAGGATGCGTGGCCAGGCCTATGATGAATTGGTCACAGAGTTTGTACTCGCTGCCAGAGAAACGTTCCCCGGTGTACTTATTCAACTTGAAGATTTTGGAAATAAAAATGCCTTCAAGTTTCTGAAACAGTGCAAGCAGCATGTCTGTATATTTGATGATGATATTCAGGGTACCGGGGCTGTCGCCCTGGCCGGCATGCTTTCAGCGTTACGTATCACAGGTGGCGCATTAGCTGATCAACGTCTGCTCTTTCTGGGGGCCGGAGAGGCAGGCATAGGTATCGCGAACATGATCGTGGCTGCACTGGTAGATGAAGGGTTGTCAGTCAAACAAGCGCGTCAGCATTGCTGGTTTGTGGATTCAACAGGTCTGGTGGTGGCAGATCGTTCCGATCTGTCGGATTCGAAATTGCCCTATGCCCATCAGCATGCGCCTGTCAGTAGTTTTCTTGATGTGGTGAAAACACTCAAACCTACGGCCATTATCGGAGTCTCCGGTCAGACCGGAGCATTTCATCGGGAACTGATTGAGGCGATGACCGAAATCAACCAGCGGCCGATCATCTTTGCACTCTCCAATCCCACGTCAAAAGCTGAATGTAGTGCAGAGGATGCCTATGGCTGGAGTCAGGGCAGGGCGATCTTTGCCAGCGGCAGTCCGTTTGCGCCGGTAGAGATGGGCAATCGTACTTTTGTGCCCGGACAGGGTAATAATGCCTATATTTTTCCCGGTGTGGGTTTGGGGGTGGTGAGCAGCGCTTCTCATCGTGTTAGCGATGAGATGTTCCTGGCGGCTGCTCGTGCTCTGGCAGGTCAGGTGAGCGATGATGATCTGAAACTGGGGCGTATCTATCCGCCACTCTCCCGCATTCGTAAGGTCTCAGCA
>Ga0316202_10001450_pt1 | contig 18489 bp, 15 predicted proteins | sample 3monrhotite_MG_FD_204934 | JGI IMG/M metagenome (GOLD analysis project Ga0316202, IMG submission 204934) | Microbial mat bacterial communities from mineral coupon in-situ incubated in ocean water Damariscotta River, Maine, United States -... | ecosystem: Environmental > Aquatic > Marine >... | reverse complement strand
GGAGGAACCATTGCAGTCTTTGCTCGATTCAACATATCAATCGCTAATCCAAACTCTCTACCACCAATAAAAATACCAGTTCTTTTAACACCTTTTTTACCACGTGAAAAAATAGTGTCTTGAGTTAGTGCATGAATATCATCTAATGCGACTTCAGAATAAGGGATAACTCCATCAAATTCGGCCTCATAGGCCATATTGACATCAAATGGACTGACATTTTTTGTGGGGTTAAACATGTGTAATAAATACGGATCTTTCATTTTCTTATAGTTCTCGCTTCAAGTTATAAATTTGTTACTTTTAAGTTTTCGTTTTGAGTTGGCGCGTTAAGATCATTTAATATGATTTTTGCTTTAGAATTGCAGGACTTACTCATTATAAAACGCAATCTTGATTCTGATTGCCACTCCTCACGAACTTTTTTCATGGCTTGAAATGCCAGTGTCTCATCAGGGAAAAATGCAAAGCCGGTTGGGCCCCAGGAACTTTGTCCCATTCCAGTTGCGCCGCTGTTCTTCATCGAATCAAGAATAGGCTTGAGAAAGGGCGACGTATAACGACCACCCTGAGCGACAGCAAAATAGTCGCCGACAATGTTTTGTATCTGAGTAATTGCTTCCCCAAATTGTTGACAATCTTTTTCTCGAATAGCCGGCAACACTTGCATCAATGTCAACCTGCATAGCAAACCTGACATTACATCATCCATTGGCGGTAAGGTATTAAATGCTCGTCTTTCTGGCACGCCATTAATACCTTCTGCTTCATCATCAAATATTAATACGATCCGCCAATTGTCTGGAAAAGACATATGACTGATTACTGGGGGAACCTCAGTATTCTCTCCTCGACCCCCATCAATTATAAACCCGCCATGCATAAAGGTACCGATCCCGATCCCTGAACGAGCCCCTCGATGTAAGACTGCAGCAAGTCGATTGGGATGTTGTTCAGATAATTCGTATAAGTTCGAGATAGCTGATGCTACAGCTAATGACAATTGTGTCCCTGAACCTAGGCCTGAGTGTTCTGGTATAGCAGACTTAATCGTCATTTTAACCCCGCCATTAATCCCAAAATGGGACAATACTTGTTCAGCATAATCCTCTGCTCGTTTAGCGGAAGGACCAGTCACGTCAATATCGTCGGCATATTCTGCTGTGAGTGAGGTTTCAACATCCTTGATTGATAGACCCAAACTACCAAATTTTCTCCCCAGTCCCCCGTGCAGATCGAGAAATCCTAGATGTAATCTAGCAGGCGCATTAACACTGACCCGCCTCGATTTGCTTATTGATTGTTTATTGTCCATTGTTATTGGGAAGCTCTTATATCCAATTTTGAATTATGCAAAACGATCTATTGTACTGTATGCGACTGCGCTGAAACAGCGTTCAGCCTAAAGAAATTTCTCTTATAGCGTATCTGTTTGTCCTTATGCAATACTCCAGACTATAATCAGACGAGAACCAAACGAGGAGAGACATGTGTCAGAAAAGATGATCCTAATTCCAGGTCGTTCTGCTAAACAGGGAACGAGTCTAAACATAGGTAAACTCAAGGATGAATACAAAGAAGTCACATCAACTCTGGAGATGAATACAGATGAAATGGCAAAAAGGGGGCTTGTCGACGGCGATAAAGTGCGTCTCAGCAATGATATTGGTGAGACAGTAGTATCTTGCATTGGTAAAAAACCAGAAGATTTGCCTAATGGCATGGTCTTCATTCCTTATGGTCCTCCTTCGAGTGAACTCATGGCAAGTGACACGGCAGGGTGTGGTATGCCATTATCTAAACACATGGAAGTTGAAATTGATAAAATCTCAACTTAAACTCATAATATAATCTTTCGATTGAAGGTGTAATAGTTACTATGACTGAAAATACCAAGATCATTGAAAATGCAACCTGCACCTTCTGCGGCTGTGTCTGCGACGACATGATCCTTACCGTTGACTTAGACGAAAAGAAAATCATTAAATCAAAGAATGCCTGTGTTCTCGGACGTGCCTGGTTTGCAGAACATACGATAGAAGAAGATGCTCCTGCAGCAATGATCGACGGCAAAGAAGTCACTGTTGAAGAAGCAATCGAAGAAGCCGCACAAACACTAACTAAAGCAAAATTTCCCATTACCTATGGCCTTAGTGATACAACCTGCGAAGCCCAACGGCAAGCAGTTGCAATCACCGATAGGGTCAAAGGTAACATCGATACAACAACATCAGTCTGTCATGGCCCATCAGGACTGGCTTTCCAAGGAGTCGGCGAAAGCACCAGTACGTTAGGCGAAGTCAAGAATAGAGCCGACTTGGTTATTTATTGGGGTGGAAATCCTGCTGAATCTCATCCACGTCACTTTGGTCGTTATGCCGTAACTCCGAAAGGTATGTTTACCCCCAGAGGTAAAAAAGATCGTACCGTTGTTCTTATTGATGTTCGCAAGACAAAAAGCTCTCCAGTAGCAGATATTCTAATTCGACCTAAGCCGGGCAAAGATTTCGAAGTCTTATGGGCCTTGCGTGCACTGGTAAAAGGTAAAAAATTATCAGATGACATTGAAGAACGTACCGGTGTCCCTCTGGAAGTATTACAAGATCTGAGCGATCGGATGAAGAATTGCCGTTTTGGTGTACTTTTCTTTGGCATGGGTCTGACCATGACCCGTGGCCGCCATTTTAACTCTGGCGCCCTTCTCGCTTTAGCGACTGATTTAAATGAATTTACACATTTCGTTGCCAAGCCTGTTCGAGGACATGGCAACGTAACCGGTGCCGATAATGTCGTCTCTTGGCAGACGGGCTATCCCTTTGGAGTCAATTTTAGTCGTGGTTACCCACGATTTAACCCAGGAGAATTTACGACGGTTGATACGCTGGCTAATGGTCATGCCGATGCCGCAATGATAATTGCAAGTGATCCAGCATCAAATTTTCCGAAAAAAGCTATTCAACACTTAAAAAGTATCCCCATAGTTGTCTTAGATACGAAATGTACTGAGACCAGTAAAGATGCCCATGTAGCGTTTCGTACATCTACCTATGGTATCAATACAACTGGAACGGTTTACCGTATGGACGATGTGCCAATTACATTACGCCCAGCATTTGAGTCCCCTTTTCCAGACGACGAAACGATTCTGAAGGGTATTAATAAAAGAGTTAATGAATTAATGTTAGCAAAACACTACGCAAGTGGTGCTAGTGGCGAAGTAAAAGTGGCGTCCCCTATATAAGCAGGAAGGTGTCACTTTAATTTTAGTTATGTATAAACTATAGTATTTTTGTAGTGTGAAATTTTAGAAATAATTGAGACCATTTACGAGAAAACAAGTACTAATCATAAATACAAACATTTATTTGTTTTAAGACTAATAATAGTATTTTGATTAAAAATTGCAGATTGCTGCCGTCGTAAAATTACTCATTAAAATATAACGATAATATTTAGGGGTATGTGATGTCAGCAGCTATGCGCATCGTAAATGGCAAGGTCTATGACCCTGCCAACAATATAGATGGCAAGATAAAAGAAATCTGCATTCAGGATGGCCGAATAGTCAATTCAGTTCCTGAAGATGCAACCGTTATAGACGCACAAGGCATGGTTGTTATGCCGGGTGGTGTTGACATCCACTGCCACATCGCTGGCCCCAAAGTAAACGCAGCAAGAAAACTTCAGCCTGAAGATCATCGCCATGATGTGCATCCCGGCACACCCTTCACTCGTTCAGGTACAGGCGGCACAGTTCCCTCTACATTTGCTACCGGATATCGCTATGCAACATTAGGTTATACAACAGCTATGGAAGCGGCTGTAACACCCATTGGTGCCAGGCATACGCTTGAAGAGTTTCATGACACACCAGTCATCGACAAAGGTTTTTATGTCTTACTTGGCGAAAATATTTTCTTACAAAACCTGTTGCGTGAAAAACGCATGGAAGAGTTTAATGAAGCTGTAGCTTGGTGGATCAACGCGACAAAAGCATACACCGTAAAATTAGTTAACCCTGGTGGTGATGAGCCATGGAAAGGCAAGAAAAATTCTAATGTCTCTGACATCGACGAAAAAACAGATGAAGGACTCACTCCACGTCAAATTATTGAAGCCTTTATAAAGTCTGTAGACAAACAAGGCTTTCCTCACCCACCACACATTCACTGCAACAACCTTGGCCATAGTGGTAACTATATAACCACCTTAGAAACCATGAAAACAGCAGGTGATATGCGCGCGCATATTGCCCACATCCAGTTTCATAGTTATGGCGGAGAGTTGGGTAAGAATCCGGTTTCTAAAGCTGCGGAAATTGTTGAGTACGTTGATAACCATCCGAACATCACCTGTGATGTTGGTCAAGTTATGTTTGGTAAATCGACTATCATGACAGCTGATGCCCCTTTAGCTTATGTTTTAAAGGGGCATACCAAAGGTAAATGGGTCAATGCAGATACTGAATGTGAAAGTGGCTGCGGCATCGTCCCTTTCAACTACCAAGAACACATTTATATGCACACGCTGCAGTGGGCAATTGGTCTTGAAATATTCTTAATGGCAAAAGATCCTTGGCGAGTAATTTTATCGACTGACCACCCTAACGGTGGCTCGTTCATGAATTATCCCAAGCTAATTAAACTGCTGATGGATAAGGCATTCCGTCATGAAGAAATGAAACGCGTCAATCAAAGCGCATTGGAAAATTGTTCACTGCGCGATTTAGATCGTGAATTTACCTTGAACGAAATCGCTATTATTACAAGAGCAGGTCCTGCTAGAGCCTTAGGTCTAAAAAACAAAGGTCATTTAGGTGTTGGTGCAGATGCCGATATAACAATATACGATGAGATGGATGATAAAGAGATGATGTTTAATGCCCCGCGTTATGTCATCAAGTCAGGAAATACCATCATAGGTAATCATGAGTTCATTACTGATTTCATCGGTAAACTCTTACATATCACTCCTGAATATGACAAGAAGATTGAAGAAGTCGTGCAACCTTTCTTCGAAAGTTATTATTCAATCGAATTTTCTAATTATGCAGTAGATGATAGCTATCTTCATGACCATGAAATTATAGCAACAGGAAAGGCATAGCTATGAAGATTAAATCCACAATTATTGTCGATACCTTTGCTGAAGCCTTCAAGATGTATGGCAGTCGCTTCATCATCACTGCAGAAACAAAAGAATGGGCCATGGCTGCGGCACAATCAATTACAGGCTTTGCAACCTCAGTCATTGGTTGTAAATGTGAAGCCGGAATAGAATCTATTATAGATGCTAATGACTCTCCTGATCTAAGACCGGGTGTAAGCGTTTTAATGTTTGCCATGGACGCTGAAAGTCTGGGCAAACGTCTAATGGAACGTATTGGTCAATGTGTCATGACCTGCCCTACTACTGCCTGTTATAACGGCTTATATGAAGGCTCGTCGGTTATTGTCGGTGGTCAATTGCGCTACTTTGGCGACGGTCATCAAATCAGTAAAGTCCTCGGTGGATCTAAACTCTGGCGCATCCCTGTAATGGATGGTGAGTTCCTGGTTGACGATAAGTTTAAGGTTCAAGAATCTGTCGGTGGTGGTAATTTATTAATCTTAGGTAAAGATCAAAAAGCAACATTAAAGGCAGCAAGTGCTGCGACAAAAGCAATGCGTGAATTAAGCGATATCATCCTTCCTTTCCCTAATGGGGTTGTTCGCAGTGGGAGTAAGGTCGGCTCTAAATATAAAAAATTGATTGCTTCAACAAACGATGCGTACTGCCCAACACTGCGTGGCGTAGTAGAAAACTCAGAGCTAGATGATGGTATTAATAGTGTTCTTGAAATCGTTATCGATGGCTTAACACTAGAGGCAGTTGAACAAGCAATGCGCGTTGGTGCAATTGCAGCTGCAAAACCTGGCATTAAGAAAATATCAGCGGGCAACTATGGCGGTGGGTTAGGTCAATATCATATCCACTTACATAAACTCGGCCTTGAAGCTTAAACCGGTAAGATAACTACGGAAACTTAACGAATGGCTCTCAAATTAAAACTACATACAAAACCCGAAGTACCTTTGGAAGCAGACTGTATTTGTCCTGACAGAATGCAATCACTAAGCCTAGCAGAAATAGAAAACCTCACCGTTTTTCATGGTAATCGTCAGGTTCCATTAAAAGATTTCTTTGAATGTAGTGGTGACTTTGATGGTGAAATTGATATTGAAGGTGATTTAGTAGATGTAAAACACATCGCTTCGACGATGTCTTTTGGAAAAATTACTGTCTCTGGTAATGTCGGTGTGCATACGGGCGCCGCCATGAGTGGCGGTGAAATAATCATCGAGGGTGATACCTCTGATTGGGTAGGCCCGGAAATGCTCGGTGGCAGGATAACTATAAAAGGTAATGCAGGTCACATGGTCGGTAGTGGTTACCGCGGTAGCACTATCGGTATGCAAGGTGGTGAAATCATAGTACATGGCAATGTAAAAAATGAAACCGGCCATGTTATGCGACGTGGCTTGATTGTCGTAGGCGGGAATTCCGGTGACTTTACGGGTGTGAACATGGTCGCGGGTACTATTATCGTGCTCGGAGAAATGGGCATTCGACCTGGAGCTGGCATGAAACGCGGTTCAATCATCTGCCAGACTAAAACTGAATTATTACCAACTTTTACCAAAAGTTGTGATTATCAACCTTCATTCCTACGTCACTATTTCAAATATTTACAATCACTTGGACTCACTATTAATGATTCTTTAATGAATAGCCCCTTTGAACGTTGGTGTGGCGACTCGATAGAATTAAATCGAGGGGAAATTTTGTTATACGCGGGTAAGTAATTAATATTACAACACTTTTAAATATCACTAGATGACTGCCTGTTAAGGCTGAGGAGGAAACGATGACTACAATCGTAACTGAGAACTGTAAAAACTGCCGTTTTACTGATTGTGTAACAGTCTGCCCTGTCGCCTGCTTTCATTATGACGATGATATGCTGTACATCGACCCAGATGTTTGCATTGACTGTAGTGCATGCATACCAGAATGTCCCGTCCAAGCTATCTTTGAAGGAGATGACATTCCGGAAGATCAAGAAAAATGGATTGAAATCAACGCTGAAAAAGCACCTGACCTACCAGTTTGTGAAGAACAAATGGATCCCCTGCCCGGTGCTGAAGAACGTAAGTCCGAATTAGGTTTCTAATTGATATAATGTCAACACTTGGAACTGAACAAAACCCACTGTTAGTCGCCATCGTTGGTAGTGGCCCCAGTGGTTTTTATGCCGCAGAGGCCCTGATTAAATCTGACATTACGGTTAAGGTAGACGTGCTTGAACGCTTACCTTCGCCATTCGGTTTAGTACGCAGCGGTGTTGCGCCAGACCACCAAAAGTTGAAGCAAGCAATCAAACTATATGAAAAAATTGCTGCATCACCTGATTTCAATTTAATAGCCAATGTAACTGTCGGTAAAGATGTTACTGTTGAAGATTTAAGTGAATCTCATCATGCGGTTATCTTTACTTGCGGTGCAGAGTCTGACCGTAAGTTGGGTGTCCCCGGAGAGGATTTAAAAGGCAGTCATACGGCTACAGAATTTGTCGGCTGGTATAACGGGCATCCGGATTATCGAGATCGTGAATTTGATCTATCTCACGATGTCGCTATCATTATCGGACAAGGAAATGTTGCTGCTGATGTCAGCAGAATATTATCTAAAACTGTCGATGAGTTAAAACATACTGATATCGCACAACATGCACTAGACACACTGGCTGAAAGTAAGATAAAGGAAATACATGTCATTGGTAGACGTGGACCTGCACAAGCTAAACTGACACCTAAAGAATTACGTGAATTCGGTGAGCTTGCAGATTGCAGCCCTATTGTGCTCGAACAAGACATGATCCTTAATCCAGAAAGCGAAAAAGAATTAGAAGAAAAAAGTAACATTGCCAGTAAAAAAATCTACGATTTATTTTACGAGTTTTCTAAGCGTGATATTGACAGTAGTAAATCGAAAAAATGTTTCTTCAGCTTTTTAATGGGACCCAAAGAACTAGTTGGTAATTCTAGACTAGAAAAAGTCGTGCTTGAAAAAAATGGCTTATCCGGAGAACCTTTTAAACAATCTGCCAGAGGCACAGGAGAGACAATCGAACTTGAAAGCGGTATCTTATTTCGTAGCATCGGCTATCGAGGCGTTCCCATAGAGGGAGTGCCATTTCATGAAAGTTGGGGCACTATCCCTAATGACAAAGGCAGAGTTACTGATAATGATAACAATGTCGTTTCACAATTTTATACAGCAGGTTGGATTAAACGCGGTCCTAGTGGCATAATTGGCACAAATCGCGCGTGCAGTGTTGAAACAGTTGGATGCCTATTACAAGATCTACCAAATCTAGATGATGGTAGTAAGAAATTAGGTGCTGCTGCTATATATACGATTTTAGACAGTAACAACATTCGTCATGTGAATTATGCTGAATGGAAGAAGATAGACGCTAAAGAAATTGAGCGTGGAGAACCCAAAGGGAAACCTAGAGAGAAATACACCTATATTGATGAGATGTTGTCAGCCACAGATTAATCAAATATTTTCTGATACTGCACAACATTTTCAAAAGTATACACCTTCAAGTTCCGTAATATTAATTGTTGATAATGATGCACCTTTATTGGCTGTAGGCTATGCTGATACTGTTGCACAAGATTTTTTGCGTTTCGTAAATTATCATTGATTGAAAACTTAAGGAGTTATCATTGGCTAAAACATCAAATATTTCTAGTGTCATCAATAAGGATGTGACCTGTCCTTTCTGCGGGATACTGTGCGATGATTTAGTTATCCAAAATCAGGGTGAGACACTAAAAGTACTTGAGAATGGCTGTCCTAAAGCCGTCGCTTCTTTCGAATCTAAACAAACGCTAAGCTCTCCAAAAATTAATGGTAAAGATGTCCCTCTTTCAGATGCTATAACTGCTATGTGTGACATTCTCAAAAAGTCACATAACCCACTGTTTTCTGGCCTTGGTACTGATGTTGGTGGAATGCGGCAAGTAATGCATCTTGCAGATAAGACGGGTGCCATAGTTGATCACATGCATGGCAATGCTCTTATTCGCAACTCACTTGTATTACAGGACCTCGGTTGGATCACAACGACCATGACTGAAATCAGAAATCGTGCGGACCTAATTATATTCGCCGGGACAGACGCAAAAAATTATCCGCGATTTTTTGAACGCACCATCTGGAATAAAAAATCCATGTTTAAGCTCAAAAATGAGCAGCGCCAAATCGTATACATAGGAGATAAACTCAATAGCAAAGCCGGAACCAATCCAAGTGGCAAGCCTCCAACGACATTAAATTGTAAAACCGAAGAGATAGGCGAAGTTATTTCTGGTCTGCATGCGTTAGTTACAGGGGCAACGCTAGATGTAAACGAAATAGCAGGCATAAAAATTAAGACACTTCACACATTAGCCGAACAAATGAAGGCTGCAAAATACGGTGTTATTGTTTGGTCTCCAGCCGAACTAGATATTCCTCACGCCGAACTTACGATTCAGAATTTTTGTGAAGTAGTTAAATATTTAACACGATTTACACGTTTTGCTGGATTTTCATTAGCAGGTAATGATGGTGCGACAAGTGCAAATAGCGTTTGTGCCTGGCAAAGTGGTTATCCATTACGTGTTAATTTCAACAAAGGTTATCCTGAGTATGATGCTCAGCGATATTCAACACACAATGCTCTTAAAAATAAAGAAGTTGATAGCCTGATCTGGATTTCAAGCTTTAGTTCAGATGTTAATTCTCCACGGGCATCAATACCAACCATAGTTTTGGGCACGCCTGATACTAAATTAAACTTTAAACCCGATGTTTTCATTCCAGTATCAACTCCAGGAGTTGATGATACGGGTCAGTTATTACGCACAGACAGTGTAGTTTCATTGCCATTAAAAAAAGTAAGGCAATCTCCTTATGAGAGTGTTAATACTATCCTCAAACAAGTCATAGAAAGAATGTAGGCAGAATTTAATGTATATAAAATTAACTAACGGTATTGTCTACGATCCGGTACACGGAATTAATGGTGAACATCGGGACATCTATATCAACGATGGATATATAACCCGTAAACCTACAAGCAATACGAAGATATGTAAAACCTATGATATGAAAGGCAAGATCATAATGGCCGGCGCTATTGATATTCATACTCACATAGGTGGAGGCAAAATCAATATAGCCCGCATGATGTTACCAGAAGATCATGCCGCAGATTTAGTTGAAAAAACAGAACTGACGCGTTCTGGCTGTGGTTATGCAGCCCCCTCTACACTGACTGCAGGTTACCGTTACGCTGAAATGGGATATACAGCCTGCTTTGAACCAGCAATGCTACCTTCGAACGCTCGTCAAACACACATGGAAATGGCCGACACACCTATGGTCGATAAAGGTGCCTATGCCATGCTTGGCAGTGATGATTTCTTTTTACGCATGCTCGCATCAAAAAAAGACCAGGCCGCAATCAGTGATTATGTCGGTTGGACGATTAATGCTACTCAGGCGCTTGGAATCAAAGTCGTTAACCCGGGCGGAATAAGTGCTTTTAAATTTAACCAGCGTAAACTTGAGCTAGATGAATTAAATCAATATTACGGTGTATCACCTCGAGATATCCTTAAGTCTCTGGCTAGAGCAGTTACTGAGTTAGGTATTCCACACCCGCTACACGTACATGGCTGCAACCTGGGTGTCCCCGGCAACCTCAACACTACACTGGAGACTATACGTGCTGTTGATGGTATGCGGATGCATCTTACACATATTCAATTTCACAGTTACGGCACTGAAGGGGACAAAAACTTTTCATCCGGTGCTGCAGAGATCGCTGAAGCCGTCAATAAAAACCCGAACATTTCTATTGATGTCGGACAAATTTTATTTGGCCAAACTGTCACTGCTTCGGGGGATTCCCAACACCAATATGCTGGTCACTGGCATGCAGACCCCAAAAAATGGGTGATTATGGATATTGAATGTGACGCGGGTTGTGGAGTTGTACCTTTTAAATACAGAGACAAAAACTTTGTAAATGCATTGCAATGGGCTATAGGTCTCGAAATATTTCTACTTGTAGATGATCCCTGGAGAGTTTTTTTGACAACAGATCATCCTAACGGCGCACCATTTACCAGCTACCCGCACCTGATACGTTTGTTGATGGATAGAAGCTTTAGAAATGACATGCTCTCCACCATTAATAAAGAGGCTGCTGCTGCAAGCACACTAGCAAGTATAGATAGAGAGTATTCATTATATGATATCGCAATCATGACAAGAGCAGCACCGGCAAGAAGTCTAGGATTAAAGAATCGTGGGCACTTAGGATCAGGGGCTGTTGCAGATATAACCGTATACAGTAACCATAAAGATAAAGAGAAGATGTTTAGTAAACCTGACTACGTATTTAAAGATGGTGAACTTATAGTGCGTAATGGAAAAATTGTAAAAGTAGTCAATGGCGCCACTCATACGCTGAGGCCGGAATATGATAACGGTATAGAAAAATCACTTAAGCGTTATTTTGATGATTTCCAAACGGTTAGCCTAGGTAATTTTAAAATTGATGATGATGAAATCGTTGAGCATGGTAACGGTAAAATCATCGTGCAACCCTGTATGTAAATATTAATTATGAAAATAAATGGCGTACAGATAGATGATACATTTGCGGAAGCTTTCCCTATGAAAGCAACTCGCATAATCATTACCGCAATGACACTCAAATGGGCATATCGAGCTGCTAATGCAATTCGCGGTTTTGCATCATCCGTCATAGCGTGTGGCATTGAAGCAGATATTGAGCGAGAACTTAAACCATCTGAAACACCTGATGGCAGACCAGGCATTTCCGTCATGATATTCGCTATGTCAATGAAAGATCTTGAAAAGCATGTTGCAACACGTGTTGGTCAATCTGTTATGACCACTGCTACAACAGCCTGTTATTCAGGATTAGATAGCGAACAAAAAGTTTCCATGGGTAAAAGTCTTCGTTTTTTTGGAGATGGATTTCAAATTTCAAAAGTGGTCAACAAAAGGCGTTTTTGGCGCATCCCGGTAATGCATGGCGAATTCATTGTTGAAGAAACGGCGGGCGTAACAAAGGCTATTGGTGGTGGTAACTTCCTAGTCCTGGCAAAAACTGCCAGACATGGACTTGCTGCCTGTGAAAAGGCAGTCGAAGAAATTCAAAAAGTCCCAGGTGTCATAACTGCTTTCCCTGGAGGTGTTGTTGGATCAGGTTCAAAAGTGGGTTCAAAGTATAAATTCCTTACTGCATCAACGAATGAGGCTTACTGCCCTACCCTAAAAGGTCAAGTTAAATCCGAGCTATCAGATGAAATTGGCTCAGTACTTGAAATCGTCATAGACGGCCTTGATGAGGAATCTATAAACGAAGCAATGCGTCTAGGTATAAAAGCAGCCTGTTCTTTTGGTCCTGCAAAGGGTATTTGCCGTATCAGCGCAGGAAATTATGGTGGCAATCTAGGCCCTCATTTATTTCACCTTAGGAAACTACTTAAATGAGCGCGTTAGTATTTACATTGAAGAATCAACCTGAATTTACATTGGATGTAACGCCGCTAACCCCGGAGAACTTAGAAGGTAAAACACTTGCTAAAATAAAGAATTTAAAAATCATATACGGTAATAAATCGGTCAAGCTTGATACTTTGTTTACCGTAAAAGGCACCGATTCGTCACAGATAATAATTGAGAAAAGTACAGATAAGCTTATCAATGCAGGTCATGGTATGACCAAAGGTAGCATTACTATAGAAGGAGATGCCGGCGATTTTCTAGGGCAAGGCATGAAGAATGGCACACTGACAGTTATTGGAAATGCTGGTTCGTGGGCAGGTAATGCCATGTCTGGTGGGCGTATTAATATCAATGGTAATGCTCGTGATTACGTTGGTGCCGGATTACCCGGTGATTCATTTGGCATGTCCAATGGTCTTATCAATATTAAAGGTAATGCGGGCGACCGAGTTGGAGATAGAATGCGCCGCGGTATCATCATAATTCACGGTAAATCCGGAAATTATTGTGGCAGCCGTATTCATGCAGGCACGATAATTGTTCTTGATAAAGTAGGTAAACTGCCTGGAGAGGGCATGCGCCGTGGAACGATAATACTAGCTAAAAAGCCCACTCATCTATCAGCAACGTTTAAAAGTTGTGGTAATTTGAAAATGCAGTTCTTGCGCCTATTATTTACACAATTAGCGAGTATTGATGAAGAGCTTTCCCTCTTCAATAAATATGGTCCGGAAGCGCATAGATTTTCAGGAGACTTGGCCAGAAATGGCAAAGGAGAGCTGCTAATTTTACAGCATTATAAATAACTTCATTTGTGCACTTAGCTTAATTTTGCAGAACACAGGGAACTTTAAATGTACTAAAAGCATAATTGACTTTAGACAAGAACTAAACCAATATTGTAGACAGATTTAGTTGGTAGGATTGGGATGATGTTCGTTTCTATCAAAATTGTGGTTTAACAGTGAAAATAAAGCAGTTTTTGTAAATACAGACTATTTTCTATAATTTAGTGTGTATATTCAGCAATTGGCATGACACTTGTTAACAAATACTAAAAACCCATATAAAAACGAATATCAATGAAACGTACTCGCGGAAAGAAAGGTCGTGTCGAAGGCCGCACTACCCCCCATAAATCTTTAGCCGATATCAGACAGATCCTTGGTGATGCACCTCGCACAAGAGATATGTTGATTGAGAATCTGCACAAGATACAAGATCACTATCACCATATATCAAATCGACACATTCTTGCGCTTTCTATAGACATGAGCCTGCCTATGGCTGAAGTTTATGAAACAGCAACGTTTTATCATCATTTTGATGTATTAAAAGAGAATGAAACACCTCCGCCATCAAAAACAGTTCGAGTATGCGATTCTCTAACCTGCGAGATGTTTGGCGCCAAGACACTACTCCAGCAGCTTGAATCTGAAAATATTGATGATGTTCGTATTCAAGCGGTACCCTGCGTTGGCCGATGTCATGCCGCTCCAGTTGCTGTTGTTGGAACGAACCCAATAGAAACTGCAGATACTACAAAGGTTAAAACAGCAATCGACAATAACGCCTTTGAAGATAGTGAACCTGATTGTATAAGCTTTGTAGAATATAAAAAAAATGGCGGGTATCAATTATTAGTAGATTGCGTTGAAGGGAAGTTTGAACGCGAAAACATTATCTCTTTACTTGAAGATTCCAATCTACGTGGCCTCGGTGGAGCAGGATTCCCGACTGGTCGTAAATGGCGCATATTAAGCGAACAACCCAAACCTAAAATGGTAGCCATAAATATAGATGAAGGTGAACCAGGGACATTTAAAGATAGGGTATACCTCGAGCAAGATCCCCACCGATTTATTGAAGGAACACTCATTGCTCACTGGGCTACAGATGCTGACAAAATTTATATTTATTTAAGAGACGAGTATGCTGGTTGTCGCAAAGCATTAGAAAAAGAGCTTGAACTACTGAAGCAAGATCCTCCGTGTGAGTTACCTGAAATATTCTTAAGACGTGGTGCGGGTGCTTATATTTGTGGAGAAGAATCTGCAATGATTGAGTCGATTGAAGGCAAACGCGGGATGCCGCGATTACGACCTCCATATGTTGCTCAGGTTGGCTTATTTGGCCACCCTACTCTTGAACAAAATATGGAAAGTATGCACTGGATTCGAGACATTATTAGCAATGGACCAGAGTGGTTCTCTAACAATGGTCGTCATGATAGAAAAGGACTGCGATCGTTTTCTGTCAGCGGTCGCGTTCAAAAGCCTGGGGTACATCTTGCCCCTGCTGGCATAACCATGCAGGAACTAGTAGACGAATATTGTGGAGGAATGCTAGAAGGCCATGATTTTTACGGTTATTTTCCTGGCGGCGCATCTGGTGGTATTTTGCCTGCTTCATTAGCTAATATCCCCCTGGATTTCGATACCTTACAACCTTATGGCTGCTTTATTGGCTCAGCAGCAATTGTCGTTTTATCTGACAAAGACAGTGCCAAACAAATGGCATTAAATGCAATGCGCTTTTTTGAAGATGAATCTTGTGGTCAGTGTACTCCGTGTAGAGTTGGAACTGCCAAGGCCGTTAAGCTAATGGAGAAAGATGATTGGGATCAAGCTCTTTTAGAAGAGCTCTCAACGGCAATGGTCGATGCATCCATTTGTGGTTTAGGACAAGCTGCACCAAATCCTTTACGTTGTGCGATGAAATATTTCCCCGAGGAATTTAAATAATGGCTGCTAATCCAAAATTCATGAATGAAAAAGCCACTACTTTTAAACTTAATGGCAATGAAATCGATGCCTATGGTGATGAAACAATACTGCAAGCTGCAAAAAGAAACGATATAGAAATACCGCATCTTTGTTATAAAGAAGGTTACCGTCCAGATGGGAACTGTCGCGCTTGCATGGTAGAGATTGATGGAGAACGCGTATTAGCACCTTCTTGCTGTCGACAACCTGCAGAAGGCATGGAAGTAACAAGCGATAATGAAAGGGCTCAGCTTTCACAAAAGATGGTATTGGAATTGTTACTATCTGATATGCCTCAACAGGGGAAATCACCCTATAAATTAAACTCTGAACTAGATTATTGGGCTGATAAACTAAGCGTATTCAATCCACGCTTTGAACAACGCGAACAACCCAAGCCAGATCTCTCTCACCCTGCTATAGCTGTAAATCTTGATGCCTGCATTCAATGCACGCGTTGTGTCAGGGCCTGTCGTGAAGAGCAGGTTAATGACGTCATTGGTTTAGCCTATCGCGGTAAGCATGCAGAGATTACCTTCGACATGGCCGAGCCCATGGGTGAAAGTACCTGCGTAGCTTGTGGTGAATGTGTTCAAGCATGTCCTACAGGTGCGTTAATGCCAGCAAAAAATGTCGGCTTAATCGAACCAGATAAAAAAGTTGAATCGGCATGCCCATACTGCGGCGTAGGATGTTTACTCACCTATAACGTCAAAAACAATCATATTCAATACATTGAAGGCCGTGATGGTCCTGCAAACAAAAGTAGACTATGTGTTAAAGGAAGATATGGGTTTGATTATGTCCATCATCCAGATCGACTAAGTAAACCATTAATTCGTCGCGATGGTGCAGAAAAAACATCAGACTTGATCGACCCATTAGATATGCATAAGTACTTTCGTGAAGCCAGTTGGGAAGAAGCTTTAGACTTTGCTGCCAATGGTTTAAAAACCATTAGAGATGATAAAGGTTCTGAAGCATTAGCTGGTTTTGGTTGTGCTAAAGGAAGCAATGAAGAAGCCTATCTAGTACAAAAACTTGTTCGCACAGGTTTTGGCACCAATAATGTTGACCATTGCACACGCCTCTGTCACGCGTCATCGGTAGCAGCCCTATTAGAGACAATTGGCTCTGGGGCTGTATCGAATCAGGTTGCTGATGGCTCAAAAGCAGAAGTCATCATTGTCATTGGTGCTCGCCCAAATGATAACCACCCTGTTGCTGCTACATTTATCAAAAATGCGACAGACCGTGGGAGCAAATTAATACTGATTGAGCCCTATGGTTCAGAGATGTACCTCCATGCAGAGCACCTATTGCAATTAAGGCCTGGCACAGATGTATTATTACTTAATGCAATAATGCACACGATTATCACCGAAAACTTACAAAACCAACAATTTATCGATGAACACACAGATGGTTTTGAAGCGTTAAAAGAAACTGTACTTAGATACAGCCCAGAAGAAGTGGCGCCAATTTGTGCAATTCCACCTGAAACAATAAAAACTGTTGCACGTCTATATGCTACGGCAGAAACCGCCATCATATTTTGGGGAATGGGTATATCACAACATATCCATGGGACAGATAATGCCCGTTGCCTCATTTCTCTAGCACTAATGACCGGGCAGATTGGTCGACCGAGTACAGGCTTACATCCCTTACGTGGCCAAAACAATGTACAAGGCACTTCAGATGTTGGTTTAATCCCTATGGTTTATCCCGATTACCAACCTGTTTCTGACCCAAAAGTTAGAGAAAAATTTGAAAAACTATGGGGACAGGAACTAAACCATAATGCTGGTAAGACAGTAGTCGAGATAATGCATGCCATTCATGATGGGGATTTAAATGGCCTCTACATCATGGGTGAGAACCCTGCTATGTCAGATCCAAATCTAAATCATGCACGCGCTGCATTGGCAAACCTTGAACACTGCGTAGTTCAGGATATCTTCTTTACAGAGACCTGCAGCTATGCGGATGTAATTTTACCTGCAAGTGCATTTCCAGAAAAAACGGGTACCTTTACCAATACTGATCGTCGTGTACAAATGGGTCGTCAAGCTATTGATCCACCGGGTGAAGCAAAACAAGATTTGTGGATAATCCAAGAGATTGCAAACCGGATTGGACTTAATTGGAATTATACAGGTCCGGAAGATGTCTTTAATGAAATTCGTAAAGCGGTACCAAGTATGGGGGGCATTACATGGGAAAGACTGGAGCGAGAAGACTCTCTAACATACCCTCTGTTAAAAGAGGGAGACCCTGGTGAGCCCATTATTTTTAAAGATGGTGTCTTCCCTACCGATGATGGTAAAGGTCGATTTGTTCCAGCTGAATATATTGAAGCTGCAGAAATGCCAGATCCTAAATTTCCCTATGTATTCGTTACAGGTCGTCAATTAGAGCATTGGCATACAGGTACAATGACACGTCATTCGCGCGTTCTGGATGCACTCGAACCCGGTCCATGCATCATGATTAACCCAAAAGATATGGCTAAATTTCAAATAAAAACAGGCGATATGTTGGTTATTGAATCACGCAGAGGCAGGATAGCTGCAACTACTCGTGCAGATGAACATATGTTGGAAGGAGTCGTCATGATGCCATTTACTTTTACTGAAGCAGCTGCCAACTTAATTACAAATGAAGAATTAGACCCTTTCGGTAAAATACCTGAATTTAAATTTTGTGCAGTTGCTTTGAAAAAAGGAACGCGTGCAAATGATCAAATCAATAGAAAGAAGATATAAGCCAAATCAATAACATCTATCTTAGTTATTTCCCACTAAGATAGATGTTTAAGTTTCTTCAATTTACCAGTGCAAACAGAACTATCTAGTTCAAGATTCGTTTGTCTTTACATCGATTAAAGTTAATGTCTCCAAGATTAAAGGTTCTGCATCTTCTTTACTTCTATCATGGGTGACTGTTGTTATTTGATAAAGACTACCGGGAATATCATCTGAAAAGATGAACTCATAATATTTATCAGCAAATTTTTCAAAATCACGTCTGTGTGGATCTTTTAGAAATGGAGAGAAATATACTTTTTCACCTTTATATT
>Ga0316202_10001449_pt1 | contig 18498 bp, 5 predicted proteins | sample 3monrhotite_MG_FD_204934 | JGI IMG/M metagenome (GOLD analysis project Ga0316202, IMG submission 204934) | Microbial mat bacterial communities from mineral coupon in-situ incubated in ocean water Damariscotta River, Maine, United States -... | ecosystem: Environmental > Aquatic > Marine >... | reverse complement strand
GAAAAGAGAACATGCAGATAAATCTGTATTACTTTTGTGTCTATTTCTCACTGAAACATCAGCCCAATACAATTGCTCTAAGCTAATCATTCTTGCATGCTTTTATCACACCAAAGGATAGGTGTTTTACTTTCTAATCATATAAAGGAGTATCATGTGAAAAATTTTATAACCATCATCTTTGTATTATTTTCATTTTCCACACAGGCGTCATTGCTCGAGGAGTCGATGAGAGAGAGCAGTGGAAATTGCCTCTATAATTGTGTTGCCATGACCAAGCTTGCCAATGAATGGTTTGTGGTTGCCAAGGGTAGCGAAGGGGAGATCAAACAGATCGTTAGTTTACAACTACCGAAAACGGCGCGACTAACCTCAGTATCTAAAGTAGACAATGGAAATTCATTCGCAACACAGACACGTTATAGCCACAACATTGAAACAGAGCGATATTCCTATTTAGCCAATAATCAAACGGTGATCGTTTACCTGACTATTTATAGAGATTCTGAAGGTAATGTACTTCAAGTCATTACCAATATTGTTAGGTTTGATGAAATAGCTTCTAGAGACGATCAGTAAAACCTTTACTGATTTAAACCAGAATAGTTAAATTATCACTATTCTGGTTTGTATTTTGAATAATTTGATGTGTGATTGTTTCAAACTTGATGACGTAATTATGATATTTGTACATTTTGATAGAACAATACAAAGCTATTGTTATAAATTCTATATTTTATAATCATTAGTAGTCCTAAATTCAATGATACATTAACAAAATAACTTAACTCTTTGATTAACATAATAAAATAGCCTGATCGAAGATTTAAAACACGATGAATTTATAGTTGAATTTTGTATCAATATAAAATCAATATAAAACCAATAGCTTTTTTTTATCTATTTACGGCAATTCCTCTTTACTCTTAGCATCCAACAAACTGAATACAGTCTTGATTCGGCTTGTAATACTATTATTTGTGAGGAATTTAAAAGCATGAAGCTTTTGTCTAGGCTAGTAATTTATAGTGCATTGATCCTGGTGATTTCAGGTTGTGGTGGAGGAAGTCCCGAAGGCGAGCCACCTGAACCACCAGTGCCTGTAGCTACAACAGTGACTTTAACAGGCATAGTCCAAAAAGGACCTTTTGAATCACTCAATGTAACAGCCTTTGTTGTTAATCCTCTAACAGCAGTGAAAGGTTCAGCAATTACTGCACAAATTACTGATCAAGAATATACAGTAGATGTCCCGGATGATAGCCCCATTTTACTCGAGGCAACGGGCACTTTTATTAATGAGCTAAATGGTGAATCTGTACTGCTAGAAAATCCGCTCAGTGCACTTGTTGATGTTCAGACCACAGATAATATTGTCAATATAAATCCTCTGACAGACTTTGTCGCGGATCGCACATTGGAACAATTTTCATCTAGTGTGGAATTCTCAGAGCAATTAGAATTAGCAACAGATTTTGTATTAGATGCATTTGGTATAGACAACACAATTGAACCAACATCGTTGAATGTAAATGATATTGACGCTCAATCCACCATTACATCCCCAGATGTTCAATTATTATTACTGTCAGCATTTCTTCTTCTGGACCAACATGGCGCCAATACATTAGCTAACTTAGAGGCTGTTGGTGAAGTGATTGCACAAGCAAGTACAGTTCCAGAGACTCAATATTTACTCGGCTCCTTTGTAGGCGTCGGTGCTCAGGGACTATATGATTATGTGTTAGACCAGGATGTTATCACCGGCTTACCGACTTTAGATTTTGGTGTGTCACAGGCATGGGCATGTGATGTCGTAGATGGTTGTGGCTGGATACCTGTACCTGAAAAGGCAATTTCGATCGCTTCTAATAGTATTTACGAATCAGAAGGCTCTGTTGAAATAGTTGTTCGCTTGAGTGAAGTCTCTACCGATGATGTTAGCTTTTCGATTTCAACGGAAGATATTTCAGCACGGAATCTTGATGACTATGTTGGCCTAGAGCAACAATTTTTCATACCTGCAGGTGGATTACTAAAACGAATACAAATCCCTGTGATAATAGATAAAGAACTAGAATCTCTGGAGTTGTTCCGCGTACATATTGCACCTACCACTTCGGAGTATGTAGTCCTTAATAATGCAACCTTTGCAAATGTCGCAATTAAAAATGGTGCAGGACCATTAGTTAACGGAACGGTCAGTGATGTAGCAGTTAAATCACTATGCATAAATGCTGTTGGTAGCCCCGATACAATTACAAATGATGGTTGTAACGGTCCGTTGCCTATTTCATATGGCGTAATTAATAACGGTCATTCAGTTATTGATGTCGTACTTGACCTCGAAGCAACATGTGATAGCACTGAAAATTGTGATGCCCTTACAGAAGATCGAATGGTGGAGTTTTTCTTATTATCCGTTGATACGGCAGGGACACAGCAGGCTGAATTATCACTTGGTCAATATCGTTATGATGTAAATGATATACAGCTTTCATCTGCATCCATTATTAGTAATTCGTTCTATCTATCAATAGATGACTACGAAACATCTGCATTGATGTCTCAAGCTCTGGAACAGGGGGGGTCAATGAGCCTACAGGCAAGAGTGAAAGAGCAGTCCGCCTCTAGTAATGCACTAGCGTTAATGAATCTAATTCCAGTACCCCAAGAGTTAATTGGCGGTGATCGAACAATCAATATTGTTGGAAATGCCATCCTTAGTCAGGATGCAAGCAATGGTTGTCAAGTGGACCAATATTTTTTGAGTGCAGATTTTGAGCTACGCGATGGCGCTATTTTTTCGGGCTCAGTCTGTGTTGATGTAATCAATGATAATGGCGACCTAACTGCAACCATACCGATTGGGGAAGCGCTTGATATTTCTTATACATCTATGGATTTACCTCAAAATCATGTGATGTTACTCGCAAGAGGAAATGATTATCCGATGCCTATTGGCTATCCTTCGGCCGTTTTATCTGCAACTGACCGCAATGGAAACATATTACCCCTTAGAGCCTGGTTACATTCAGAAGGGCTTCCGTTCATGTACCGAATTTCAACATCACAGCTTACTTCTCGGGGTATTGAAATTACCTATGACAGTATGCGTTATGTGATGTCTGTTGATTATTCTGCTACTGATCCTAGAAGTTCAAGTGGTGGTATCAAAAGTAATGATGTGATGTATTCCGGTGTCAATGATCAGGTAGGGACAATTTTGATTGCCAATGACGGAATTCAAACGATTACTCCAATGAATGTGAATGCTGGATACGAACATACATCCTTTCCGTCAGGAAGACTGTTATGGGGTGCCTTTAGTCAAAGTGTTGAACAAGGGAAATTAAGCACTAAAGCAGACTTTGCAAGCTCATTTTTTCTAAAACAATCAACTGGCTGTGAAGCGGTGGGTTGTCCTGTTGCTGCACCGATAACTCATAATGTTTTTGCGGGAACTTTGAACATGGATGTTCAGGGCTCTCTCATTGGCGCATTAAAAGTCAATGGAAATAACATGGCATCTTGGGGTGCTCAATCGGATTCTATATTTGCTTTTCAACGTCCCCAGGATTTACTCATTTCTAATCAAATGGATGTTAATGTTTTCGTACCAGGATTTCAGTTTACATTATCAGAAGATGAAATCATCACCGATTATCTTTTGGCTCACGCCAGCATAGATAATACGGCGATTACACATAATTATTACACGGTTGGCACAGAAGCATTTAGAAAAGGTAATTACTTTCCCAGTGGATTAACAGTTGGACCAGAAATTTATAGCGATAATACTGGTCAGCCTATTGTCACTAACGCTACTGACTTATCGGGTAAGCCCTTAACAATCAACAACCAGACTGATGTTCTTAATTTAAATACCTCTGTCGCTGCCAAGTATGTGATTAGAAACGCTGGTATTACAGGGGTATTTAATATCGATTCAGATGAATTGATAAACCCGATTAATATTTATGGCTATCCAATGTCTTTTGATCGCTTTGCAATTCGTCAAATCAATAACAAAATTGATACGCAAAACTGGGTAGATGGCCATACGCAAATTGAAGGTGATGCCGGACTAGAAATTTATTTTAATAATCTTCAGATTGATTGTAGCGCTCGATTAAGACAAGGCAACCTGACCTATGAATCTTGTGACGGTATAGATAATAACGACAATAATATTTATGACGAAAACTGTAATCAACGATTACAAAGTTGGAATGCAAATACAGAATTATTTGCTATGTCTTTTGTTGGTGCTTCTGGATCACCTATTAAAGCCTGTCAGGTTGGTGGAGAGCAATTTTTAAGCTTACAGCATGAAGTCGATATTAAAGCATTAGACAATCCAGTCGGCCTTTTAGCCAGTTGGTCGCCGCTAGGAACGTTGTTAACACAGAGCTTAAGTTTTCAGGATAGTTACCAGTTTGATTTTCAAGATGATCAATTAGAAACTGGATTTCCAATACAAGTCTCGACAGGTCAATTTTCTGTCGCTGAGTTAACTAATCCAGAAGTTAAAAGATATGGAGGTTTAGAGCTTTTCTCAACAAAAGTAGCCGTTCCATTTTGGCAACAAATTAATACAGATATTCGCTTAGTTAATAAACTTGAGGATGGGTCGGCTGTATCAGAATCACCTGTAGTGGCAGCAGGTGGTGCATTTAGTAAATTTCAAAATACAGATCCTGAACGACTAAATCAAACCAATAAAATATTACAACAAGACATTATTGATGACCAAGCTGAGAATATTGTTGCCCAATACAGATGGGGGAACACAGGTGTAGGTTTTGAGTTGCCGGTGTTCTTTGCTAATGATGATGAACAAACACGGTTTATAGGTGTTAAGCAAGAAGAAGATTTATTTGTAATGAATGCCTACGCAGGAATTAATTACATTGAACCAAGTAAGACAAAGCTTAGTTTTGGTGCCAGTGCAGACTTTGAAAAACTAGCCAGTATTGAATTTCAAATTGATCTTGATGATCCTGATAATTTAGTCAAAGTAGACTCATTTTTAGAATCGATAGGAGTCATAGATACACCAATACTCGAACCTTCATTATCTGGGCTTCAATCAAAAGTAAATGTTTTCAATAGGCTTTCAAACAAAGGCATAGATTTCATAATAGAAGAAGGGATAAAAATTAGTGTTCAACAATTAGGTGAAGCACTTGCTCCAGTAACTGAACAGGGTAAAGACCCTTTTGTTATTGTCAGTGAATCAATGTCACAAATACAGAATTTCCCTCAACAAGTTAATACATTGCTTAAAGATGAATTAAAAAAACCAGTGGATGCAGTGGTCATTAATATCGCAACAGATTTAAGAGCACCTTTAGATAATGTTGTTACCGAGGTCACTAGTTTACAGACTGGAGTAATTATTCCAGCCAGTGTAAATACTACAATATCAAAAGCCAAACAGCAGGTTGATAATCTTCATTCAAAAGCCAATCAATTAAGTCATACAGTGACTCGCCCAATTAATCAGGCGAAACAGCTCCTTGAGCAACTAAATGGACCTTTGAATGATTTAACCATTGCCACAAGCCTAGTGGAAGATATTTTCGTACAGGCTACTGAAGTGACTGAGAGTCAATGCGTTGATCCCCAATCACCGGCACCAGAATCAAAAGGATATTTGAACGCCGTCAACGTTAATCTATCTGCTATAAATGACATATTGCAGATACTTAATACGGGTGACACATTCACTGGTTTTATGAACCTAGTTGCTCAGGAGCAAGAAACAGTAGATAGACTTCAAGCAGCTCAAATATCAGTTAAACAACATGCTGAAGTTATACTTGCACACCTCTCGGGCACTGAAACATTAATTCGTAATACTTTATGTAGTGATGATACATCTCAACTGATTGTTGGAGTCAAGGCAGTTACTTCAGAAATTAATCAAACAGCAGAAATGCTTAAACAGAAACTGACAACTTTAGATAGCCAGTTAGGGCAATTGACACAAATTAGTAGCAAGTTAGATAAGCAGTTGGTAAAGCCTTTAGCAGAGTTAAGTCAAATGCTATTGAATATTGAAAATGGCTTGTATCAGGTAGCCGATGGCAGTAAAACGGGCATTGAACTTCTAGAGGAGGCGAACACAGCCGCTGCAGAAATGAACGGCTCATTAAATACCCTCCTAATCGGACCATACGGTTCGGGTGTTGATATTTTTACTCATATTGTTTCTTCAGCTAGACCTATTCTAAACAGTGAGATTGACTCAGTGACGGGTGCTTTTACTGGCGCTATCACAAGTAACTTACCTGGTGCCTATTACACCGCAGATCAATTGCGGGCATTGCTGGTAAAAAAGGTGATGGCATCAGCTCCTGTGCTCAATATTAGAGTTGAACTCAATACTCGGTTAAGCGAAATAAGTAATCAAATACGTAAAGTTGTCCTTGAAACAACCGACCAAATCAATGTGGTTATTAAGTCAGTAATTGCTGATGTGGAATCAACCGTTAATGATGCATTAGCTGTTGCTGACTCAGCTGTAAAAAACATCCCTCTCTCATCTGCATCAATTGATGGATTTGGCATTATTGCAGGTAACGAGTTAGAACGTATGCATATAGGCGCTGACTGGACAATGTCGCCTACTGAAGATGGCAAGCCGGGTAATACCTTTGCTGCAGCGCTTGATGCAGTTAGTTGGAATGTAACCAACAAGGGCTCAGGTTGTGGTATTGCTGATAGCACGGGTCGTTTAGATGTCGGTATCTCGGCATACAACCTTCCAGCTACATTTATGGATAGTAAAATTAATATAGATGAAGTGGGTTTGCAATTTACTCTAGAAACTCAGGCTGATGACTCCATTGAGCCAAGGGCAGTATCAGGGGGTATCTATATTACTGGTGATATTGGCATGTCTGAATTTAAGGTGATTAATCCCGCTTTAGCAGCGGGTATTGGCGACATAGAAACTTATATAGGCGCAAGTGCGGAGGCATTGTTTAGCGAAGTAGTGGCTGAGGCCGCCTTTCTCGCTGGTCGTACCTGCGATCAAGAGATTTTAAATAAACTAGACCCCGAAGTGGCCAAATTCATTCCAATTCCAGACACTGGATTTAATGGTGTTTATCTAAGAGGTGGAGCCAGTGTTCCAGTAATTACTGCTGGTTGTGGACTGACATTAGGACTCTCTGCTGAATTTGGAACCTGGGTATTGGATGGTGCAGATTATGGTGGTTTGGTTGGTGGAGGCGCCTATGGTGAAGTTGCCTGTATTGGTTCGATTACGGGTCGAATTAGAGCGCTTGCGCAATACAATAGAAGTGGTGAAGCTTCATTTATAGGAACTGGTTTTGCAGTGGCTGGCGGCGGCTCTTGTGAGCCAGAAACTTGGACATCGGTAAGTAGAAGTCGTGCTGATGATTGGTGTGGTACCGGTGATGCACAGTTCGGTGCTGAATATTCGGATGGGTGGTCGGTTTCAGATTTAGAAATTGACTGGGTATTTTAAAAGGAATGTTACTTTCAATGTTGAATCGTAAAGTTATACATCTATGGTTTCTGGCATGTTTATTTATATCGACTGATATATTTGCCGCAGGCCAATTTTATTTTATTGGTACTACAGCAACAGAAGGTGCTACTTCATCGTCTGGACAGGTTAATAAAGTTGTGTACTTACGATGGGATCTTATAGAAGGGAAGTTACCTTCTGATATTGTCACCATTCAGCTATACAGAGATGGCGATCTGTTGCTGTCGGTGTCTCCTGATGAAGTCATGAGTGAATCCGATATTGCTAAACTCTATGAAAGTCCACATCAAGAACAGCGACTACTGACAACAATAAGTAAATTAACCGAGAATGCTATTGCCAATGGACAAAGCTTTAATGTTTCACAATATGCACAACAAATAAGAAATGGATTAGATAATAGTTATTTTGCAGGAATAGCTTCAAAGATAGATTTTAACATTGCTCGTGCTCGTAATCGTGCTTACATTGATAAACCAACGCTTGGCGTACACTCTTATCAGTTAGTAGCGATTAATGCAGCATCAGCTACAGCAACTCTTGGTGCTATGACAATTGATACGCGCATCGATAGAGAAATTTTGCCAGTAACAGATTTTACTCAGGTTAAACAAGCACAATGTGGTTCGCCTGAGTCTGGTCTTGACCATCACACTGTCGCTCTTGACTGGGCTTCGCCCGGCCTAACAAATATTACCGACAAACTTGCATCGAGCTTATTTGTTTCTGGTTATGATATTTATAGAACAACAACGAATCTAGGCGTAGGTGTTACAGTTGCTCCCGTTAGAGATATAGCTCTGTTAGCAATGGCAGCGCCACATAATCAACGTGGTGAAGTTGATCTAGCTGGTTTAGAAAAGGTCAATGATTTACCGCTAATGATGAGTGCAAATAAAGGCGGCAATCCGGAGTGGGTAGAAACACGGAATCAGTTAGAAGACGCAGGCATCAAACCGGGTGATAGACGCGCCTATTACATAGTGCCTATCGATTTCACTGGCCATTACGGCGCGACAACTGCAACGGTTATTAATATACCTAATTTACTTCGTCCAGCTATGCCATGGGATGTGACTTTTTATGCTGATGAAGCCGAACAGACGATGCATATAAGTTGGGATGATGTTAATGATACTAACTTTATTAATAATTTTAGACATAATTATAATTTCTGTAATGCATTGACGGCAAAAACTGATGGCGTCTTGAACTATGTTCCGAGGGGTGAGCACTGCTTGACGGCAACTCAAAGACAAATAAATTTGGATATTAGTGGTTATACTGTTTTTCGGTTTGATACTTTTGAAGAGGCCAGCAAATTCACTACTGCTGATAAATGTGATTCAGCACCTATCGTTCTTAGTTCAGTAACCAATCAAGAATTACTTAGTGGTGCTAGTGGACAAGAGAGCATTCGTAAACGCGTTATTTATCAGGATGATCAACCGAGTATTAATAAGAGCACAGTATATTGGTATCGTATTGCTTCAGTTTCAAAATCGAACCGTTCTAGTTTACTAACTGCACCTTTAAAGGCGCTTTTCCCTATTCGAGATTTACCGGATCCCCCAAATGTTGTAATCACCCACCCTGGGAGAATAATATCCGGTTGTACAGTTAATACCAGTACCAACAAGGCCAGTTGGGATTTAAAAAATAACATCACAGGAATACCCGAGTTTAACTTGAACTGTCCTGAAGCTGGGGTCACTCTGGCTGTTAATGAGGGAAACATTTGTGATGATGAGAAAGTAATATTTAGTAGTTGTGGAGGCACCGGTAGAAATTTTGTAATGCCTGTGACTGCACCAGACTCTTTTACTTGTACTGCTGAAATTCCTGATACGCTAAAGTTATGTGAGGATGGCAATCAAGCCTTTATTAACTTTACCTATGAAGACACACAGATACCTTTGACACTTGGTCCACCAGTGAGTGATACCACGACGATTGTAGTAACAACTGAACCTGGAAATTGCAGCAGTCTGTTTCAAACAGTTAATGGAAGGGAGTCAAGAGTTGCAACGAGTTGTGGAACCGCAAACCCTGAATCATTAACTTATGATACTGGGACAGGGTTCTTTTGCGGATATGCAGTATCTCAAGATGAAAATAATAATCAATCTGTGGCACACAATATTCCATGTCCTTTAATTAGACCATCTATATCAAAAGCGCCATCTATGCCAAAACCCACGGGGCAAAGGATAGTTAATAATGAACTGTTGGTACGCTGGAAGTTACCAACTGAACCTTTGGCTGCGACCTTGATAAAGGTTGAACATAGCGAAAACGGTCAAATTAATGATCAAGTACAAATGATTACTGTACCTATTGCAGGTAGACCGAGTGCTAACGAATACCGTCATGATATTAGTATTAATACAACCGATGGATTTATTGAAACATATTGTGTTTCATACAAATCAATCGCGCCTAATAATCAAGGTGAGACGAGCCTATCTTCACCTTGGACAAACCCAATATGTACGGATAAGGAAGTGCCACTCACGCCGCCTAGTTATTTACCATGGCCCGATGTCCCTCGGACCAGATTAGGCAGTAGTTTAACAGTACATACAGCCCTTGAATTTGCTTCGACCGATGGTTCTCCAGGTCTTTCAGATAGCATTGGATTAAATTCTATTTTCATTGATCTTTTCAGCATTGAAAGTTTATCTGTAGATGCGCTTTGTTTACATGAAACCGAGATTAACAACTCTATCAATGAACTGTTGTTCGCTGACCTTTGGTGTAACCCTGGCGGATATCTGAAAGTCAATTCCGAACTTGGAAACTGGACCAGCTTTATCGTGTACCGCCAGCCAAGAGACAGTAGTTTGGTACTTGGAAATTGGATTCAGGTATCACCGCTAATCGAATTTGCACATTGGGATAAAGATGACTCACTTATTGATAAAACGGGTTTTGGTTATAACTTAAATGACCCCTTTATTAAGCTTTATAAAGATCCTGCATATGTGGACCGTTCTATCTTTGTGTTTAGAGATAATTATCCTTATGTGCAAGGCAAAGATTATCGTTATCAGATTGTATTTTTTGCAGCAAATCATAATCCTGAATTAGTGAGAGAAACTGACTGGATTAATACTAACTTAAGTACTAGTACTCCATAGGAATGGATATGTATCTTCGATTTAAATTATTAATTGTTAATTTATGGTTAATTTCTTGTTTAACATTATCAATTCAAGCAGTTGAATTACTTGATCCAGTTGGAGATTCGCCTTTATTTACTGGCGGTAATTCTGACCTATGGTTAATTGATGCAAATACAGGCGCGATCAGTGGTTACAATTTTAATCGTTGGTTGGATGATTTTTCAGATCAAGGCAGTCCTTTGATGATCTTGAGTAACTCAGAGTATGCCATTGTTAATAATGTAGCTAAAAGCTCATTAAATATGACCATAAACCAACCCACTATATCCATAGTCGGCCTCGATGATGGTAATGGCAATATCAGTGATTCTGTTCAAGACAGTTTAAAGGTGTTCCCATTATCTGCCTCATCGAATCAAACTATCAATGTACAGATGATGGTGGACGGTACATTATTACAATCTACGCAAGTCATTTTAAGTTGGCAAAATGATACAGCTCCAGCTGATACGACAGTACTCAGTTCAGGATTATTATCCAGTACGAATTTGGTTAATGGTTATTATGTAAAAAGCGTACCTTTGATACACGATGGTACATACAACCTGACAATTAAAATAACGGATACAAACCTAAATCTTCTGGCTGAAGTAAGCCGGGTTTATATTATCAGCAGCGATCATGCTGATGGTTTTCGCCGAGATACAGATGGTGATGGAATACCTGATTTAGTAGAGGCTGAAATTGGACTTGATGTTGAAGATTCTGATTTTGACCATGATACAGATGGCGACGGCTGGAGTGATTTTGATGAATGGCTAAGAGCGGATGATATTGATCCAATCACCGGTATGCCAAAAGATAGCGATAACGATGGCTGGAGTGATTTTGATGAATCACTACGCCTTACAAACCCACTTGATGCAGAACCAACCATATCTCCTGAAGCCGACCAGACTGTTGATAGCGAACTTTATATTCAGGCTGTGAAACGATATAAAGATTTTCCAACAGCACGTCGCTTATATGAGGTGGAGTCACTTATAAGTGGAACACTAACTGCGACTGCAACAGCACAGGGTATGCTTTGGAGTCAGGTCAGGGCCGATAGTGTTAACGGCTTACAATACTATAATTCTCAAAAACTATTAACTGATGAAGAAATTACTAAGGTAAATTTACCGGTTAATTCTTTGCCGGATCGTTTAAGAGATTTTTCATCTCAAGATGCTCTTGCCAATAATCTTGTGCCATCACTGCGTTTACCCGCAGGCGACAGTATGGTGGTTTCTGCTATTCACCAAATAGCACCAATTACCCAAGTCTATAAACATTGGATTCATCGTAGTGATGACTTAACACCGGAGCAGTTTTATGTCGCTAACGGAGCAGGTACATGGAATACAGCCCAAGAGTGGAAAACGTCCTATATTCAATTTTTACAAAATGGCTTAGTTGTTAATAAAATCCTTGCTGTAGATTTGGCACAATCAACGGCAAATGTTGGTTTGCTTGAAGGCTTTATTAGTCATGAAGCGCGGCTATACGATGGTAAATACGTAGATATTCAGTTATTTGGAAATGATGCCAGTCCTATTGATAGCAAATTAATTGATGAGACAGAGCAAACGCTCGTTAAATTGACGGCAAGTCCAACAGCATTTGATGATTTATATGACAGTATCGTTGCATTAACCGCATCTGGTCAACCATTGTATGAAACAAAAAACTGGGCGGTATCAGTACTGTCTAATAATCCAGGTAATATTCGATCTGATCGAATATTAGCAGCAAAATTCATCAAAAGTTTTGATGAGGAAACGCTCGGCTGTTATGTAGAACAGGCTTATCTAGATCAGTTAGCCGCAGATGGTGGGATGGATGCGTTTTTAATCGAGTGTCCGACCTATTACACCACTGAAAGCTTAACAATGCTGTATGCAGAGGATGCACAGAAATTATACTTGTTAAGATTAATGCTCTTTCCCGATGGCTTATATCAATCTGGTCTTGAACCTACTTTAACCATGATGGCTGAGGATAGTGATGGTGATACATTAACCAATCGACAGGAAATGTTTCGACCCCTAGTTGATGTTACTTTACCTTGGCTTAGTGATCATGATGGCGATAATATTGCAGATGCTGATGATATGTGTCCCTTTGATGCAGAAAACCTTTGTAGCTCAACACCGACGCTTCCGGTTTTGTATACAACCGATTCTGTGATTGTCTATGAACCATCAACAGGAGAGTCTTTTGTTCTAATAAGTTTTACTTTGAATAAGCCTGCGCTAGAGGATGTTGTCATTCGATATAAAACGCGACAATTGACAGAAGGACTTATTGCGGACAATACAGATTACGTTGAAATATCGGAAGCAACTGTCACCATACCTGCGGGTGAGACTGTGGCATTAGTTAAGATACTCATCAGGGCCGATAGTATTGAAGATAGTGAAGAACAATTTTATGTCGATATAATCTCTGCGACCAATGTAACATTAGATAGTAATACCACTACTTTAGTGACTATTTATGATCCGGTTGGTGGCCCCATTGACCCTCCAGTTGGTGACCCTCCTTCTGTTGCTGCAGTAGCAAGCATACGTTATGTACCAGTTAAAAAATTAAGATTCACTTGGACGGATGTAGCGGATGCAAGCTATTACACACTATTGGAGGATGCCGATGGGAGTGCTAATTTTACCCCGGTAGGTGAAAATATCATTGCTGGCGAAGAAGTGTACGAACACATTATACCACTCTATGCTCGAATAAATGCACAGTATAGATTGCAAAGTTGTAATGATTTTGGCTGTATTGATTCGAACAACATTTCTGCAATAAATTATTTAGATGAGAGTGTTGGATTTTTCAAAGCGTCTAATAGCCAGTTTGACAATTTGTTCTTTGGTTATTCTGTTAAGGTTAGTGCCGATGGATCAACGATGGCTGTTGGTGGGTATGGCGAGGCTAGTACATCGACTGGTATCGATTCGGTTCCTAATCAAGCGGGAACTGACCGTGGCGCTGTCTATATTTTTAGACTGGTTGAGAAGACCTGGACGCAGCAAGCATATATTAAATCTTCAATCAATGTTTCTGATGGTGCGATGTTTGGTTGGACAATTTCACTAAGTGCGGATGGAAATACATTAGCCGTTGGCGCGCATGGCGATAGACACAGCAATACGGGTATTAATTCCACACCGCAACCAGCTGACTTAGAAAGGGTTGGGGCGGCATTTGTTTATAAGTTTGATGGTACATCATGGTCGGAACATACTATTCTCAAACCGCCATTAAACACCGTCGGCCAACAATTTGGTTATTCCGTATCACTGAGTGATGACGGTACTAGTCTTGCTGTTAGTGCAAATAATGAAAGCAGTTCTACCAGTGGAATAAACGCAGCACCTGCTGATACGTTAGTAGGTGAAGCGGGGGCTGTTTTTATGTATCGATTTGATGGTACAAACTGGTCTCAACAAGCCTATATAAAACCTTCATTTGTAGAATTTAGTTCATTTATTAATGACCATTTTGGCGAGTCAGTAGCACTTAGTGCGGATGGTAATACCTTAGCCGTGGGAGTAGTTGATGAGAGTAGCGATACATCAGGTATTAATCCATTAACCAATAATCTGGATGCATCTACGGGAGCTGCCTATATTTTTCGTTATGATGGTTCTAACTGGTACGAACAAGCATTTATTAAAGCTAGTGTTTCGCGTCACAAGGCCTATTTTGGAGCATCGGTTGCTCTTAGTGACGATGGTAATACATTAGCTGTTGGTGCACCTTATGAAGATAGTGGTACAGCAGGGATAAATACCACACCGGACTTTTTAACGGGTAATGATAATGGGGCCGCATATATCTTTAGATTCAATGGAGCTGACTGGACAGAACAAGCCTATATTAAAGCATCAAATAGTGATTTTTCTGATGATTTTGGCCGCTCAGTTGATCTGAATGGCGATGGCAATGCACTTATTGTAGGTGCCTCCCAGGAAGATGGTAGTGATTACTTCTTTAACCCGAACGATAACAATGATTATTTTAATCCAGGTGCAGCCTACTTGTACTTGTTTGAAGCAGGTAACTGGTCGGAGAATGTGCATATTAAATCCCCGATACCAGATGATGCTGAGTTTTTTGGAACCTGTGTAAGTATCAGTAGTGATGGTAAAACTATTGCTATAGGTGCATACCTTGAAGCCAGTTCAGCAGTCGGCATCGATGGGGACAAATTTAATAATGACGCCTTTGGAACGGGAGCTGTCTATGTTTATTAAGCCTAAGACATTACACCAAATAGTTAAAGCATCTCTTGTGGGATTAGTCGTTGTTACTTTTGTTGCCTGTGAATCACAAAATACAGATTCAATTGAACAGGCCGATCTACTAAAGTCAACTTATACTCCTGCAATATGGGAAAAGCCTACTTATATTAAACCAGATCAGTATGAGGATAAAGACAGGGATGGTATACAAGATAAATATGATTTAGAGCCTTTACAAGAAACCGTATTTGCTGAAGAAATGGGTAGTCAGGCATTTATCTTTGACTCCGTTTTTGGCAAGATAAATGGTCGCTTACTTGAAAACACAGTTGTTAAAAATTCAACTATTCAAATTAATTTATTGGGTGCTGAAACACATTCTGGGCCCGCCTGGGTAATTTTTGAAACCGTTGAAGGTTACCGCGCTCAGTCTCCAGAAATTATAAATAGCGAACTATGGCAAATAAAAGTGCCTGACGAATTTGGTCAGATCAGAGGCATACATTTAGCTAAAGGCAATTATAGAACACGATCAATTGATACTGATTTCATATACCAAAACCAGCCTATTATTTACCCATACCTAAACTCTGTCTCAGCGGCTGAAACTATTCAATTAGATGGTATTAATTTAGCTCAGGTAGAACAAGTTAAACTGGGTTTAGAAACGCTTGAGATTGTAGATAAAACTGATACTGAATTGACCGTTATTATGCCAACCTCAGCAATGACTAGTGAGTTGTCATTATTAAGTGGCAATACATCTTCAAACAAGATAAGTCTAAGCTTTACATCAACAGTTCAACTATCTATAGATGAATCGATTGGTACAAACCATACCTATCAAACTTATCTAGGCAGTGAGATTTACTTAAAGCCTGGTTTTACTCTTTCAATGACAGTTTCTGCTCATCAGCCCACGGTATTAAACTGGCGTGTTAAATCAAGCAATAGTGCAATGCCTCCAACGACCATCAAAAGTTTAATTTTACCCGGTCAGGAGCACATAAAAGTGGGGCCGCTAAATAGTTTGATGGCAGAACTTTATCAAGTGAGTCATTATTTAAAATTAGCACCAAGCAATGATTGGAATGATGTGGTACGTCAGTTTTCATCCTTTGCAGGACTCGATCAAGCAAAGAGTTATATCAGTGCTATGCAATCCCATTTAAATGATGCAACAGACATAGACCGCAATGTGCATATTAGAAGCTTGATTAAACAAATTAATAGTACTACTAAGTTAGCTTCTGAAAATAACCTTAAGCTTGATGGTGGTCTGGGTGACAATGTAGTTTCAGTCGTGTCGCACAGAGCCACCTATGGTCAGTCTAGCTTTGTTGGGTTCGAACTGAGTGATAAAGCCGGCTGCGATTTGAGTGCACTGAGTTTGTTTGGTTCAACTCCTGACAATCAATGGCCTTCAGATTTATGTATTACAAATAGTTCAAGTGTCTACGCTAGCGTGGCAGTTTATAAGGGCGACTCACCTGTATATGATAAGAGTAGCGACCGAATTTCTACAGCACATATTAATAGTGTCCTAGATACAGGTACTTTAGGATCTGCTTGGGGTGTTTTTTCATTGTTCGATAGCATAATTTATCCCCATACACCGGATAATAAACCATTATGTCGGTTACAAAAGTGTTACGTTGAAATACTTACTGGTGGTTTAACTCCTTACAAAGGAATTGACGAGTTTGATGTTGCGCTTACCGAAGATGAAAAGAAAGTAATTGCTCAGTTGAAAGGGCGTTTTATTCTAGAGAAAATTATACAGCCTGCGATTCAAACAATTCTCTCTATTTCCGACCCGGGGATATCGAAATGTATTTCAGATAATATATTAAAAGATAAAGCGTTTTACATACCTACCACGGTAAATTTTGCAAGAGATTTAAATCAAGCTGTTAGCCTTAGTGATAAATATGATGCATTTGATAAGAACTACGGAGCCTATCTATATAAAAACTTGCTTTCGGAACCAACCTTAGTAAATAGTTGCTTAGCACCAATTGCATCTTCGATTCAGGGTAGTTTGCAAGACAAGGCTGTGACGGTAGTGAGTAACTTAGGCGTTTATATCAAGGTTGCTGGTTTTGCTAAAACTGCTTATGAATTGTTTATTGATGTCCTGACACCAGAAAAAATTGTTTACCTTGTTGATCCTGCTGCTCAAATAGTTGATGTATCGCCTGGAGAAATTGATTTGTTAGATTCTGTGGATGGACGATCGCTAACTATTAGCGGTCGTAATCTAGGTACTGCATCAAATCTAATTATTCAGGATGCTGGTGGATTGATAGCAACGCTTCCACTGAGATCAGAATTTTTAATGCCTAGCAACATTTACCAACACTACACGCTAACTGAGCATAGAATTCCTCTTAGCGAGCTCTTTCCATTGTTAACCGATATGAGTTCAAGTGATATAACTTTTAGCATGCAAATCGATGGAAGTTATCCTGGCTATGACTATCCTGATTATCCACAATACGATGACTCCCTAGTCATTCCCCCTAGTAGAGAAGTGCTGTTAAGAACAGTGCCTAAAATTTATGGATCAACACCGTACTCAGCTTCAGTAGGACAGTTGGTTGAGGTAATAGGTGAACGGTTTACACATTATGATAGTGAAGGAACCCTGCTAACCATGAAGGGTGAACCGATAACGGATTCAAATGGTGTAACGACAAGCCCCGAGTTCCAAACAGCACCAATAATATTAAATGACCAAGTGCTGAAATTTTATGTTCCTTATAATGTTCCAACAGGTGACTATGAAATTAGTATTAGCGATGCTACACCATCTGCTATGAGGGACGAACTTGTTATGCCCCATAAGATGAAAGTAAATGAAAAAGGGCTACCATCAATCACATTTTCGGATAGAGGACCCGATATTGATGATCTGATGATAATAGAGTTAATTGACTCAGATGGTGAAACCGTTATTTTACTGGATGAGACTGGAACCCCTGTGGATAATCCTGATGGAACGGATTATGGGTTCCGTGTAATACCAACGAATAATGGCACACATTATCTAAGCATCATTTGGGACTATGCTTTATTTGGTGAAAGAAGAGCACCTGCAGCAATTAAAATTCGTTGCGTTAATCCGAGTAATAAAAATATTAACTGCACCTACAGAATAAAGATCGAAAATGCCCGCATAGCAATAGAAGCTAATGCTGCAATTGAAGATCAATTATATGAGGTTAAAAATGGCTCGCTTGGGAAAAGCCAAGAAGATATCTATATCATCTACCCACAGTAAAACAGCTTAAATTACGATACTGATTGATGCTATAGTTTGTAGTTTCATCATGCGGGCGTAAATAAGCAATATGAAGTTACTAATTCAAAGCAGAAAAATTGCGATACACAGAATGGTTCTGGTGATTGGAGCATTGCTGTTTTCTGTATCAGAATCTTCGGCTACAGTATTCTTAGATTTAAATATTGAAGAGCAAAGAATTCAGCAAGCAATCAATAAGCTTCCAGAATCTTTCAAACGACTAGATACTCGCTTGGAGTCTTTTAAATCCAGCTT
>Ga0316202_10001448_pt1 | contig 18505 bp, 17 predicted proteins | sample 3monrhotite_MG_FD_204934 | JGI IMG/M metagenome (GOLD analysis project Ga0316202, IMG submission 204934) | Microbial mat bacterial communities from mineral coupon in-situ incubated in ocean water Damariscotta River, Maine, United States -... | ecosystem: Environmental > Aquatic > Marine >... | reverse complement strand
CCAAGCTGGCAGCTTCGTGCTTGAACTCTTTAGTAAATGATCGTCTGTTTCTTTGATTCATTGAACACCTCTCTTTGGTGGCGACTATACCACCCTAATTGGTGTCCGGTTTTATTGAACCACTACAGGGGTACGAAAATGCGACAGTCCTTCGGACAGGTCGCACTGGTAGAGATAGTAGGGACGTACCCGGTTCTCGACCAGTTTGTGGACCAGAGATTTGACGATCCGTTGGCAGTCATTGACCCCGGCGAGCAGCACCGACTGGTTCCCCAGCGGGATGCTGGCATCGGCCAGCTTTTTGAGGGCAGCCTTCGCCGAGCTGGTCATTTCGCGCGGATGATTGAAATGGGTGTTGATCCAGATCGGATGGTGTTTCTTTAGCATCTCGACCAGATCATCAGTGATGCGATAGGGGAGCACTACCGGCATGCGGGTGCCGATGCGGATCACCTGGACATGCTCGATCTGTCCAAGCTCAGTCAGCACCCAGTCGAGAAGGCTGTCACTCAACATCAGCGGATCTCCGCCAGAGAGCAGCACATCGCGAACTTCAGGGCTGTTGCGAATATATTCGATACCGGCCCGAATCTGGTTGCGGTCGGGGATTGAATCGATGTCTCCCACTTTGCGTTTACGCGTGCAGAAGCGGCAATACATCGAACAGACATTGCTGATATGAAACAGCACCCGGTCAGGGTAACGATGGGTAATCCCCGGCGCCGGACTGTCGCGATCCTCGGCCAGTGGATCGACCATGTCGCAACTATCGACAACCAACTCTTGCGGATCTGGGAACGCCTGGCGATAAACCGGGTCGTTGCGATAATCGGCGCGGTCGATCAGCGACAGGTAGTAGGGGGTGATCGACATGGGAAACTTTTTCAGGGTCATTTCGATCCGGCGTTTCTCCTTCGGATCAAGTTCGATCCCGAGCAGGCGCTCGAAGGTCTCGATTCGTGTGACCGAGTGTCTGAGCTGCCAGTGCCAGTCGGTCCATTTGGAGGCTGCTACTTCTTTATCATTGATTTTTTCGGCGAGGTTCTGTTGGTTGTTGGAATAAATACTCATAGTTTGGGGGATAAGCTTTCTGGATACCCTGACAAAGCGTTCCTTCCGAGAGTTCATCTCTTAAAGAATTGAGCCAATTGCCTAGGGTCTCCGAGTGGTTGATCTGACAGGAGCTTGATGATGAATTTAGTAAAATCGGGGTGAATAATTAAGATGTTTAAGGTTGGTAGAGTGGTCGAAGATTTATGCTCTGCACAGTACGCGAGCGGACGAAAAATTAAAGCACAAATAATTCGTACCCGAATGATAAGAGCACAAATGGTTGATTGTGTCAAGAAAAGCCAGGCGGATAGAGGTGAGAACTTAGGTGAAACTTAAATAGTAAAAAAGCGGCGGGCGGGATTTATTCTGCGGAAAGGGGACCGGTTTCAAGGACCGGAGCGGCATCAACATCGCGGGCTTCCATCAGGTCAACCAGCTTTTCCAGTGACATGGTAATCGCGACCTGCTCCTGTTCCGGCAGCTCAACCAGAGCAGTGGCGAGGGTGTCCTGCAATAGCGAGGGGGTCGCGGCCACCATCTGCTCACCGCTTGGGGTGATACAGATGTAGACCAGCCGCCGGTCCTTGCTGTCCCGTTGACGCCTGATCAGACCCTTCTCCTCCAGACGATCGATGATACCGACCACGGTGCTGGGACTCAGATAAACCATTTTGGCCAGTTTGGCACTGGTCAGCGGCCCCTGCTCCTTAGTGGCCTGTAGACAACCGAGTTGCGGCCCGGTTATCTTGTGCAGGCTCGCCAGTTTGTGGGAGTGCATGTCGACTGTGCGGATGATGCGCCGCAAGGATTGGAGAATGCGCAGCTCGTAGGATTGCTTCGGAATTTGTGGTTCTTTGTCGGCGCGTGAATCCATCGTAATTTTCCCATCCTGCTCATGAACATCTGATCGGCGTTGCATCCAATTGCTGTGCTCTCTTAACACTGCTGGTCTGTGTCGGTCAAATAAGAGGGAACGTAAATCATCATGACACGTACGATCAAGTCCCACTGATAACATAAGCGAAAGCGGGAACGGCCCCTAGTTCTTCGTGAAATAATCATTCTTACTGCGGAAGAAGTAATCAAGCCGCAGATAACCGACCGATTCATATTCTGAATAATCCCAAATTCCGCTGTATTCGCTTCTACGGGCACCGATGGTCATGCCAAGACTCCTCTTCTTGTCGAGGTGAAAGTTGGCTCCAAGGGATAAGCCTAATCCTATCCCCAGATCCTCTTTATAGAAGCCAGTGATGATCTGTGGTCCTGCCCAGATCCGCACTTTGTCGTCGGCAAAAAGTCGAAAACCCAAGGTATTTTCCAGGATCCATCCCGAGAGCTTCTCTGTTTCCCCCCAGTAATTCTTAAGTTTAAATGTTTCAAGACCCAGATTCATGCGGTAATTGATCAAACGGTTTTCGGCAACCGCAGTATCCCATGAACCACCGATCTGGAAATGGCCAGACTCTCCTTGCGCGGCAGCGACATGGAATCCCAAACCATGAGCTTGAGCCTCGGTACCGAGGGTCATAAATCCCCCGGTCACAAAAACGCCAACCACAAACAAACGGAATAAAAATCCAAATTGCCGAATCTTCATAGCTTTTCCCCCTATCCTTTAGACCTATGCTGACAACTGAACCCGAGGGGTCTTAGTGAAGAGCGCCTCTTGAATAAAAATGGTCGGTTGATAATCTGGAGCGATCTAATCTCGGCAGGACCCCATATAGATAGCCGCAAGTATCAATATAACACCAAAAACATCCAGTAGCCCGGTCGGACGTCCGAAGAACAGGACGTCCCAAATCATCGCCAGGGTCGGCTGTAACAGCAGAATCAATCCCGCCAGAGTCGCCGGGATATGCTTGATGGCCGAAGATATCAACGACCAGCCGATGGTGGTGCTGATGACGCCGGCACCGATCAGGGCCAGGAGCGAACCGCCGTCGGGGATGACAAAGCTTGCACCGTTGACCGGGGTGATAATTACCAGCAGCAGCATGCAGGGGATTGAAAGCCGTAACATTGCAGCAACGCCGCTGACCGAACTGTCGTTCATGGCCCCTTTGAGAAACAGGATGTAGCCGGAGTAGAGCACCGCCGTCGAAAGCCCGAGAATAATTCCAAGCTGATAGCCTTGCTCCAGCCCCTGCCAGTCGACCCCGGTAATAAAAAGCAGACCAACCAGCGCCAGCCCCACCGCCAGCATGAAGCGTTTAGAGATCTTTTCTTTGAGAAATAACCAGGAGAAGAGTGCAGTAAAAAAGACTTGAAAGTTACCCAGCAGGGTTGAAAGCCCCGGCCCGACCAGGTGGATGCTACGATGCCAGCACATAAAATCGACGGCCAGAAACAGACCGGCAAAAAAGAGTAAAAACTTCGGGCGGCGCGTCATTTGCAGTTTCTCGCCGCGCAACAACAGCAACAGCGTCAGTGACAGTCCTGCAAACAGCATACGGTAGAATCCAGCTGCGTCGGGTGACACCGCCGCAAGCTTGATAAAAACCGGCGAAAAGCTGATGCAGACCGATCCGAGCAGCAGGCGGAACAGCGGGAATTGAGCCTGGTCAGGAGTTGCGCTCTGCGTCATAGTCGGCCTGTTCTGTGATGAGACTAGGGAGGAAAAGAACAGGCTACTTGAAGTGACAGAGGCATAGCAATCTGAATCGCTTGCTTATGGGTGGCTGTCTCTTTGTATAAAATCGATGGCATGTTAGGATTCACGCCCCGCAATCATGCAACAGAATTTCATCCCTAAGGAGCCAACATGCCGTTCGACGCGATAGAAGACGCTTTCAACTACATCAGCAGCGGCCCACCTGACGACCGCAGCGCGATGGTTCACAGGGGCAGCGGCAAGGTCTATCTGGCCTCGGTTGAACTTGCGTTCGACCAGGCTCCCCCCGAGGCCGAAAACGACCCTGACTATCTCATCATCCCGCGCAAGCAGGATCTTGATCCGGGCAAGGGGCTGATCCTCGCGTTTTTCAATGACCACGCCCAAGCGCAGGTGCCGCAGGTCAAGGCGATCTTTACCCGCTCCGGGGCGTTTCGCCATGTGAAGGATCTGATGCGACGTCTGCAACTGCTCGACCTCTGGCATGTCTACGAACAGCAGCAGATCGATGCGCTGCTACGCAAATGGTGTCAGGATAAAGGGCTCAACCTGTAAGGCGTAAATCATCAAGCCAAGCGAATATTGGCCACGCATTGAATCCCAAACAAGAGGCGAGTCGAAACGATGAATGGACAGAACAGAGCGGAGATCACCCCCGGGCTTGGCGTAGTGATCATTCTCAAGCAGGACCAGCGCTCAGGTAAGCTGACCAAGGGGATCGTCAAGGATCTCCTGACCAAGGCACCCTTTCATTCCCGCGGGATTAAGGTCCGATTAGAGGACGGTCAAGTCGGGAGAGTGCAGGGGCTTGCGGAGTGACCGGGGTAGCACTGATGGTCAATCGTGGCTCGATGGAGTCTCTGCGAATTAGCGCTTCGCGTTCAGCGCACACAAACGCAAAAATAGACTTATAATTATCCTCTTAAAGACAATCTGACGCTTCGGAGTTGTTTAAATGGTCGAACATATCCTGCCCGCGATAGCAATCCTGCTGGTGGTCTGCGCCCTGTGCCAATGGCTTGCCTGGCGGGTCAAGCTGCCGGCGATCATTTTTCTGCTGCTGGTCGGCATCCTCTCGGGACCGGTTCTCGGCATCTTCGACCCACAAGCACTGCTCGGTGATCTGTTCTTCCCGTTCATCTCCCTTTCGGTTGCGATCATCCTCTTTGAAGGCAGCCTGACGCTCAAGTTCAGCGAGATTCGCGGCCTGCAGAAGGTCGTGCGCAATATGGTCTCCATCGGCATGCTGGTGACCTGGATGATCACGGCGCTGGTGACACGCTTTGCCCTCGACCTCTCCTGGCAGGTTTCGTTCCTGTTTGGAGCGATCACGGTGGTGACCGGTCCGACCGTGATCATACCGATGCTGCGCACCGTCAGGCCGACGGTGGCGGTATCGAACATCCTGCGCTGGGAAGGGATCGTCATCGATCCGATCGGCGCGTCCCTCGCCGTACTGGTGTACGAGTTTATTATCTCCGGCGGCGGCCGCGGTGCCTTCGGCCACACCATGTTGACCTTCGCCGAGATCGTTGCTGTGGGGGCGATCATTGGTGCCGGCGGCGGCTACCTGTTCGGCCTGTTGCTGCGTCGTCACTGGCTACCGGAGTTTCTGCACAACCTCTCAACCCTGGCGCTGGTTATCGGCAGCTTCGCTCTGTCCAACACCCTGCAGGAGGAAGCCGGGCTGGTCACCGTCACGGTGATGGGGATCTGGCTGGCCAACATGAAGGGGGTCGATACCGAGGAGATTCTTGATTTCAAGGAGAACCTCAGCATCCTGCTGATCTCCATGCTCTTCATCATGCTCGCGGCACGACTGGAACTGGCCTCGTTTGTCGAACTCGGCTGGCCGGCGCTCTGGGTCTTCCTGGCGATCCAATTCCTCGCCCGCCCCCTCAACGTGCTCATCTCCACCTTCGGTTCGGCGCTCAAGTGGCCGGAACGGCACCTGTTGGCCTGGATTGCACCGCGCGGGATTATCGCCGCTGCAATTTCCGCACTTTTTGCCCTGCAACTCGTCGACCACGGTTTCGAAAGCGCCAAGGCCCTGGTGCCGTTGACCTTCATGGTGATCATCGGCACGGTCCTGCTGCAGAGCACCACGGCTCGGCTGGTGGCGCTCTGGCTGGGGGTCGCCGAGCCAGAGCCGAAGGGCTTTTTGATCATCGGTGCCAATGAGGTGGCGCGGGCCATCGCCAAGGCCCTGCTCAAGGCGGGGTTGCGGGTTCAGCTCGTCGATGTCAGTTGGGAAAAAATCGCAAAAGCAAAAATGGACGGACTGCCGACCTACCTGGGCAACCCGGTGTCTGAACATGCCGACCGCCACCTTGAATTGGTCGGTATTGGCCGGATGCTCGCGCTCTCCCCGCATGACAGTGTCAATCTGGCGGCTGCTCTTCATTACCGCATGGAGCTTGGCAAGAACAACGTCTACAGTCTGCTGTCTAAAGAGAGCAACGGCAGCAGCAATTCACAGCAAGTTTCTGCAATGCGGCGCGGTAAAAGCCTGTTCGGTAGTGAGGTGACCTACACGTCGCTACAGTCGGCCCTGGCTGCGGGAGCCGCGATTAAAATAACCAACCTGACCGAATCCTTCGGTACGGCTGAGCTGCGCAAGACCCATGGTGAGGGGATCATCCCCCTTTTCGCTATCGACGAACGCGAGCGGATCCACGTCTTCAGCGTCGGGGAGACCGTGGTGCCAGGGGCGGGCTGGTCGATCCTCAGTCTTGTTCCTCAGTCTAGCTGACGGGGAACGGCCGTCCTGCGGGGTCATTTTTATAGTCGTGGCTCTTGCATAAGTAAACCGAATAAATGAGTGAGGGGTGGTGTCGTGGGGTCTATTATCGAATTGAAGTGGTTCAATAAGTTTTGACTCGAATTAAGGAGGGCATCCCCTAACAATGTCGTTCCATATATTTTCCCCGCTTTTTATGAGGTTCTTCTTGACCCTGTCCAGAGACTGCTCTATATAAAGTAACTATGGAGATTTTCTAAAGAAACTTTGGAGGGACTCAATATATGGCTACAATTGAAGTCTGTCATGAAGACACAATTCTTAGCCAATCACGAACTCCATACCCCCTCCACCCCCCCACCCAAATAGATTTACAGATTCGCAAGGAACAAGTCCGACTGCTCTATCGCCCTTCCCTCAACGCAGCCATCGCTTCAGCCATTGCCGCGGGTTTCCTGGCGTTTATTCAGTGGCCAGCGATTGATCACAATTTCATCCTGATATGGCTTGCCTGCATGAGTTTAGTGATCGGAGCTCGCGTACTAACTTTTTTCACCTTTTTTAAGAGCGATCCCGGCATATATGAAACTAAGTTATGGGAAAATCTCTCCGTTTCTATCGCAATATTTGCCGCTATCGCCTGGGGGTCTGCCGGAATCTTTCTGTTTCCTGATGGTGATTTTGAACGTCAGGCTGGGACCATAGCCATTCTCGCTGGCATGTCGGCCGGTGCAGTGACAACCCTCTCAGCCTTGCGTAGACCTGTGTTTATCTTTCTTCCTACGGTCATGCTGCCGATAACGGTTCATCTGTTCATTGAAGCAACCGATGTGACAATCTCGCTCGCGATAATGTGTATTGTTTACCTGATTTTTCTCGGACTTAGTGCCCGTCATACCTACAGCACCCATCTGCAGAACATCACCCTTCGAATCAAGAGTCGTAACGAGGAACAATCCCTGCGGGTCTCAGAAGAGACGGCGCGCAAAACGTCTGAAATTTTAAAGATGATTGCAGGCGGTGAGTCTGCGAACGACATCTATACTGCGATCGCTCTCCTTTACGAATCACGTCATCCGGGGCTGAGTTGCTCAATGCTGACCCTGCAGGGGAATAGACTTTGGCATGGCGGTGCGCCGAGCCTCCCTGAAGCCTATTGTGCGGCCGTTCATGGTCTGCATAATGGACCCAATGTCGGCTCTTGCGGGACCTCGACCTATACCGGTAAGCGGGTGCTGGTCGAGGACATCGCCACTGACCCGAAATGGGCCACCCTTAAAGAGGTGGCTTTGCCCTATGGCCTGCGCGCCTGTTGGTCGGAGCCAATTAAGGATTCTAGTGGAAAAGTGTTGGGGGCCTTCGGGATGTATTATAACCACCCGGCGCTTCCAAATGATGAGGAGTTGAAAGACTTGGGTGCAGCGGCGCGCCTGACTGGGATTGTGATGGAGCGGGAGCAGAAGGGTGCCTTGCTGACAAAGCTCTCCACTTCTCTGGCTCAATCGGGTGAGGCGATCATTATTACCGATGTGCATGGCGATATCGAATATGTTAATCCAGCCTTTTCCAGGATAACCGGTTATAGCGAAGCAGAAGCGATCGGTTACAGACCCAACTTCCTCAACAGTGGCGACGAGATATCCGAGCTGGCCAGTTCCCCCTGGCGAGCGATAACCAGCAAAGTGGTTTCATCGAATAAAATTACGGCGCGGCGAAAAGATGGGACCTCCTACCCCGCTCACCTGACGGTTTCACCTGTCAAGAATAGCAATGGATCCATTATTAACTATATCGGCGTCTTAGGCGACTTAAGTGACATTCAGCGCCTGGAAGAACAGCTTCAACAGTCCCAGAAGATGGAAGCAATCGGTACCTTGGTCGGTGGCATTGCGCATGATTTCAACAATACCCTGGCAGGCATTACCGGCAATCTTCATCTGGCAAAAACCGCAGCGATTAGCCTTCCTAAGGCCACAGGGAAACTGCTGCTGGCTGAAAAACTGGCCTTTCGCGCTGCAGAAACAATCCAGCAATTACTTTCATTTACCCGCAAGGGGATCGTGCAGAAAAAACCTCTTCCCATCTCTCCGTTCCTGCGTGAGGACTCCACAGGGTGTCGATCCCTGAGAATATCAAGTTACAGGTCGAGATTCCCGACAGTTCAATGGTTATTGATGGCGACGTTAATCAGCTGCAACAGGCCTTGATGAATCTGCTAAACAACGCCCGCGATGCCGTCAAGGGCGTCGTTAGCCCAACCATTTCTATAACATTAAGCAAGTTCCACGCGGATGGTGAATATTTAGATCGACACCCCTATATTAAGGGGCTGGACCTTGCCTGTATCAGTGTCAGTGATAATGGTTGCGGCATCGCCAAAGACGTTCGCTCGCATATCTTTGAACCTTTCTTCACGACCAAAGAGATTGGTCAGGGTTCAGGCTTGGGCCTATCAATGGTTTACGGGGCTATAAAATCCCATGATGGCTATATTGAGGTTAATCCGGTCGAATCTGGACAGGGGATCACATTCGACCTCTATTTACCGCTGCTGGAGAACACTGATGCTGCTTTCCCGGCGGAAACCAAAACGGAGATCATAGAAGGGAATAGCGAAACAATCCTACTGGTAGATGACAATGAGATGGTGCTTGAAATAGGCAAGGAATTATTGGAAGAGTTGAACTACAAGGTCATGACCGCCAAAGACGGGCTGGAGGCCATCGAGACATACCGCAACGCTAAAGATGTGATTGATTTATTGGTTCTTGATGTCGTGATGCCGAAAATGGGCGGCATCGAGGCGTTAAATATCATCCGACAGGAGAATCCCAACGTAAAAGCACTTTTCTGTACAGGCTATGACAAGCTGAATCTGGCGGATGAGGATGAAGGCATCAACCATGAGTCAGTCATTTCCAAACCGTTCAACATTAACGTCTTTAGCCAGAAAATAAAAAAAGCCTTGGGCTAAATAGGCCTGTCAACGAAAGTTCTATGCACTTTTAGTAGAAACCTCCATCGCGAGGTTGACAGCCATTGATTGCAATGTCGGAGTTCCATGCTGTCAACTCACCACGGCAGTTCATCCCCATTGCTATGCCAGAAAGAACCGGTGTTCTCAAGATTAAGTGCTTCAATCCGTTCGGCCAGCCCCGCAACAGACTCTTCTGGGGTAATAATCCCGCCAAAATTAACCATTCGCGTTTTTACGAAGCCGGGATGCAATTGCGCGACAGCAATCCCACGCCCCTTTAAGTCGATGGCCAAAGAGCGACCCAGAGCATTAAACGCCGCCTTAGAAGCGCGATAACCATAGCGGCCCCCCGAGTCGTTATCGGCAATCGATCCCATGCGACTGGTTATGTTGGCAATTTTGCTACCTGCGGGCATGTTGGGCAGCAGGGCTTCGCTGATCCTGATCGGGGCAAAGGCATTGATCTCCATCTGTAGGCGGAGGGAATCAAAATCAAGCTTACCGAGGGTTTCATCTTGCATGACTCCAGCGTTGTTGATCAACAGGTCGATCGTTTGTCCTTGCAAGGCGGCCACGAGGCGCATAATGCTCTCTTCGCTGGTAACATCGATCCCGTCAATAGTCTGGGTTGCAACGCTCTCTAGTTCTGGTGAGCTTTCGCGACAGACCCCCGTAACTTTCCAGCCTTCAGCCTGATAGTGACGCGCCAACTCAAGACCAATCCCGCGATTGGCTCCGGTAATTACAACCTGTTTCATTTCATACTCCTTTGTTGCCAAAACTTCGGTATAGCTGACACTTTTAGTCGGATATGTTAATTTGTATAACAAACGGGCTGCCAGGGATAGTCCTGGACGCACCAATCCCGCTGGAAAAGAGAGATTTCTATTCCTGACGAATCAGAGGAGGGAAGGGCCGAATGAAACCAAGGATCTTACTGTTGGTAATTTTTATGCTGCTAGCGAGCGCTTTGTTTGCGATGGCAGCTGTGGATGTTCAGCGAATATCCACGGAGGAATTGAACAGCAGGCTGGGTCAGACCGACCTTGCCGTTGTCGATGTCCGCACGGACGGCGATTGGAATAGCAGCGACAAAATGATCGCCAGCGCCATTCGCATCAACCCTAACGACATCGCGTCCTTGCGCTCTAAACTCGCCAAGGATCAAACCATTGTTCTCTACTGTGCCTGAGGTAACGAATACACAAGTGCCCGTGTGGCGCGAATATTGAGCAGTGAGGGTTATCCCAGCGTTTATGCATTGAAGGGTGGATGGCATGAATGGGCGCAAAAAGGGTTTCCACTGCAACCGAAACCTTAAGCGTTTAGGGCGTTAAGCCAGATCTAGATCGAAAAGGGGACAGGATAAAAATCAATCGGCTTGTAGGGGTCAATCATTAAGTGAGGTGTCCCCAGAATCCTATGTATTTACGCCACCAGCAAAATTCTTGAAGAGAAACAGTTGGAGCTGCTTTTGGATTTGTAATCTGTTGAGATTCAAGACCTGGCCGGCGGCAGCGGATTTCTCTGCCACGCGCCGGTCAGAATATTGGGAGGGGTCAGCGTACGACAGGATTTCCGCGTTGGGCCCAGTCCGATATTCCATAACGCAGATTGTAGATCTTCTTGAACCCGGCTTCGATCAAAATGCGTGAGGCGACGGTGCTGCGGTTGCCGGTGGCGCAGTAGATAAAAATATCCTGGTCTTTGTAGGCGGCCAAACTCTGCATGTTTTGCTGAAGAGCCTGTACCGGTAAGAGATTCGCCCCTTCGATATGGCCTTGCTGAAATTCGCCTTGGGTTCTGACATCTAAAATCAGCGGATTGGTGTTCTGCAGAACCTTGACGGCTTGCTCGGTGCTCAGCTCGTTATAGGAGGCCGCTGCGTAATCGATGACCTTGATGGTTCCGCTGGCGATCCCGGCGCTGAAACTGTAGTTGCCGGGTTTCTTCATCTTGATGTAGTCCTTCTCCCCCTCTTTCACCGGAAAGGTCTTGGTGATATCCAACTCGGGGATCGCGATGACGAAGCGCTCAAGGCCAACGATTGATGGCTGGATATAGTCTCCGCGGTAGATAACCAGATCATTCGCCTGGCCTGGTTGTAAGGTCAGCAGGCGTAAGCCACCCCGAATCTCCCCGGAAATCTTTTCATCCCTTTGCTCTTGAGCCACAGCACTCTGGAAAATAAAGCAGCTCAGCAAGACTGCCAATAACAAGCTGATGGTTTTGCGTTGCATCGTCATCTCCCGATAGATGTATGTTTGTCTATATATGTATTATTGAATTTGATTCGGGTCAAGCTTTTCTCGACAGATAGGCTCAATTTATAGGGGTAGGGGTGCAACTAGCCCCTGTAACGGGGGCTTTATTGGTATGGACAACCGGGACAGGTTTAATCTTTAGGGGGTGAAAAATCAAAATCTAGCCACGCATCAATTTTTCGTAAGAAGATTGTTCTCGCGTAAATACTTGGCGTATCTCATATCACTCTCGAGAATGTGATCTTTCAACCAAGAGGATAAAAATCCGGCGACATTGTCTGGAAAGATGTAAGTTTTACTCCGATTGAGATCCAAAACTTTATCCGTCAGCTTTTTATGCTCGTCGATATGGGCCTCAGCTTCAGGGTAATTGCGAGCCAGAAAGAATTTTTCTTCGGAACTAAAATGGGTGCAGGTATATTCAATAAGAGCATCGAAGGTTTTTGTCAGCTCGGTGCTGCCCTGACCTTTATTCATCGCGCGGAGAAATTGATTCGAGAGGTCAAATAACTTCTGGTGTTCTTCATCAATCTCCGCAACGCCGACGCTATATTTGTCAGACCATTCAAAAAAGACCTGTTCTACCGCAGATTCAGCCTCAAGGCCTGTCGTCGCAGCATCCTCATCAATCAAGAACAGGACCGTTTCCAGGTTAGCGATCTCCATATCCTCTGGCGGATAATGCATTTCAGACCCATCTGCTTTCCGAATTTTCAATGCTCTCCAGGCGCCTAATTTATTCTTCACCTGCTCGATCGGCACAGGCTCCGCTTGAAAATGTTGGTACATCTTCAACGCATAGCCCATTACGGACGCGTTCTGTACGGTCGACGTCTCTAAGGTATGTTCTGTCTTGTACTGGTTTATGATCAGTGCGGCGATCTGCTCACCCCCAAGTTTCAAGGGATTGACCACGGTATTCGCGCCGGCCCTTATCAGCCTCTTTTCGACATCGGGTTTATAGCCGCGGGAAATAATATAAATGTTCGGATTTAATTCTCGTGCCGCCAACGACACGTGCATATTCAACGAATCGTCCCCCAGACAAAGGACAATTCCCGTCGCTCTTTTTATCCCCGCTTGGAACAACGTGGTGTCGTAAGTCGCCTTGCCCTGGATGGTCAAAAAGCGTCTTCTGATGGCGTGGTTCGCGGTGTCCTCATCGGCTTCAATGATAGAAAATGGAATTTTTGCCTGATCCAAGACCGAGCAAATCGAGCTACCAATATCCCCAAAACCACAAACGATAAAATGATCCTGTAATTTATTGAGACTTTTTTTCATTTTATTGGCTCCGAAGATATCTTTGAAATTGTTTTCCAGAAAGGTTTTCGCTAATTGCGTTGCGAATAAAGCGGCGGTCCCGAGTCCGAGAAAAATTAAAATGACCGTAAAAATTCGACCCGCATCTGAAAGGGGCTTTGTTTCACCATATCCGACCGTTGTTACCGTAATGGCCGTCATATAGAAAGATTCAAACAGGGTCCAGCCGTCTTCGATAAAATAATAGCCGAACGTCCCCAGCGCAAAGACAGCGATGGTGATAATAACGATCTGTACCTTTACCTTGAAAGCTGTGTCCATTAGCCGCCCTCATGCTGCGCCGAATTCATTTTATCATCACATAAACAGATCGTGTTTCGCGGATTACTCTGACGGAACAGGGCATCTGGTGGGGTCCTCAGGTGTCGTGCTTTGACCCGTCAGCGCTTAGAGCTAAATCCGTCCCTATCTCTTCGGCTGAAAGCCGAGGATATATTAGAAACTTTACAATATTTATTGTTCCACCACGCTAGTGAAAACTATGGGCTTTAGCCCAAGCCTTTCAGGTGCTACTCAGTTTTTGGGTCTTGATAAGTTTCAAGCTAGTCCCTTAATCGTCATTCCCGCGAAGGCGGGAATCCAGTGGTATTATGAGCATGGATCCCCGCATTCGCGAGGATGACGTACTTAATGGTTGCGCTTTTTCGGGACTTTCAGTCCCAATAGGAACCTATGCACTTTCGGTGCATAGTTGTTCAGTGATTCACACACAGCAGGGTGTTTGCTTTCTGCCTTTACCCTTCAATACGGATCGTCGATTTAGGTTCCGATGGTGACACAGGTGAGGAGTGGGGCTATTGCATGACACGCAGCAGTTCCGGGCCCCAGATTTTACCGACCATAATCAGGCAAACGCTGACGACCAGGGGGCGAATCAGGCGACTGCCGCCGCGCAGGGCGAGTCGGGCGCCGATGCTGCCGCCAAGAATCTGTCCGGCGGCCATCACCAGACCGTAGGACCAGATAATCTGTTCGCCGTGGATAAATAGCGCCAGCGCCGCGAGATTGCTGGTCAGGTTGAGGATCTTGGCTGCGGCCGTGGCGCGGCGCAGGTTGTAGCCGAGCAGAACAATGAATCCTACGGCCAAGAAGGTGCCGGTGCCGGGGCCTAAAAAGCCGTCGTAAAAACCGATGCCGCCACCGACCAGCACGGCGAAGCTGGTCGTACTGATGCGCTGTTGGCGATCGAGGTCACCGACCTGAGGGGAGAAGAGAAAGTAGCCCCCGACCAGCACAAAGAGTAACGGCAGCAGGCTTGCGATTAGCTGCGGGTCGATGTAGCTCAGGCTACCAGCCCCGGCCAGCGAGCCGAGCAGGGTGCAGGGGAGCGCAAGCAGGAGGGGGCGCAGTTCGAATTCACCATGACGCAGGTAACAGAGGGCGGCTGAACAGGTACCGGCGCTGCTCTGCAGTTTAGCGGTAGCAATCGCCTGAATCGGAGGAATTCCGGTCGCCAAAAGGGCCGGCAGGGTGAGCAGGCCGCCGCCGCCGGCGATGGCATCGATTGTTCCAGCGATCAGGCCAACGGCGAAGAGGGCCAGTAGCGTGGTGGGGATGATCGGGATAAGCTCCATGTTTTTTCTCCGATAGTCTGTCATTGTTATCGAAGCTGAGTATAATAAATCGTGAATTAACGATAAGTAGCGATTTTATGGAATAACTGTTCGCAGGAGTGAACAATGAAGCGGTCACAGGGGGTGTTGGAATTTGTGCAGGTGATTGAAGCGGGGAGCTTTTCAGCCGCCGCACGTCAGTTGGGTATGTCGAAGGCTTTCGTGAGTCAGCGGGTTGCGCAGTTGGAGGAGCGTCTCGGGTCGCGTTTGTTGCAGCGCACAACGCGCAAACTCTCGCTGACCGCGGCCGGGGAGGTCTATTCCCGTTACGCGCGTGAGGTTGTCAGTCAGCTTGCTGAAGGGGAAGAGCGCGTTCGAGATTTCCAGCAGAGCCCCCAGGGGCGGCTAAAAATCAGCATTGTTGATGGCGGCTTGGGTGAATATTACCTAGGGCCAGCGCTGGCGCGCTTTGCAGCCCTCAACCCGGGGGTGGTGGTGGATCTGGATCTTTCCAGTCGGTTGGTCGATCTGGTCGAAGAGGGGTTTGATTTTGCGATTCGGGTCGGGAAGTTGAGCGACTCAAGTCTGGTTGCGCGCAAGTTAGCGAGTTTTCGTTATGGCCTCTACGCCGCGCCGGCTTACCTTGAACGGCAGGCTGCCGTCACGACTCCCGAGCAACTGCGCGCGCACAACTGCTTAACCGGCGCCACGCCGCGCTGGCAATTCAGCCGCGGTGAGCAGTCGGTTGAGATCAAGCCGCAGGGGAGTTGGCACAGTAAGAGTGGACAGGTCTTGATTGCTGCCGCCAGCGCGAGTCTCGGCATCGCTCGAACCGCTAGTTTTTATGCCGAAACAGCTCTGGCAACGGGTCATCTGGTCGAGGTTTTGGCTGACTGGACGCGTGACCAGACCTGCATCTGGATTGTCTACCCCAGCGGGCGCAACCTGCCGCGCCGGGTCAGCTGTGCCATCCATTTTCTGTTGGATGATTTTCGTGACAATCCACCCTGGGGCTGAGTTTCCCCACCTTGTGGCGGGATCAGTTCTTACTTTTCTCGATGAACCGTCGCCACCACCCCCAGCTTTGATAGTTTTAAGGCTCCCGCTAAAGCAGCTTCATGGCTGGGGAAACGCCCGGCAGAGAGCAGCGAGGTCGGCAACATGACTTCTGCTTCCTCCAAGGTTGTGGTGAAGCCACGTGCCATCAACCGCCGCTGTTCCTTCTGGGCGCTTTTCTGGCTGAAATAGGATCCGACGTAGAGTCTGTATCCGGCTTTGCCTCGGGAGAGAATAAATCCGTCGGCGCGCATATGCTTAAACTTGTTCAGTTCCGTTTTAGCCGCTAACTGGGTCGAATAATCACCGGCACGCAGCCGAATCACTTGCCGTGGTTGTTTGCTTCCTGGTGAAACCAGCGGAACCAGGCCCGCCTTTTTAACTTTCCCCTGCGTCTCCGCCAGCTCCGAAGAGACATACTCACCAATTGTCAGCGTGTATAAATCGTTTTGAACTGCATCATGGCTTTCGGCAAGTTTTTGATCTTTGACCTCCGGTGCTTTAACGACACCGCTTGTGCCTGGTTGAAGCTTTAAATTTGCGGCTAGTGGCATGGCAACCGCCGCAGGTTTTTCAATCTCAGCTTCGGTTTCAGTCGCCAGGGTTTGAATATCTCGCGGCGTGAACTTAGGCTCTGAAATGCCTCGGGTTCCGAGAGTCAATTCTGCGGGTTGGGCGATATTGACGTGGATATTTTTACGTTCAAGCAAAACCCCCGCGTCCCGCCAGAGCAAGGCCACGGAATTAGAAAAGTTTTCCATGGCTTCAGAATCGGTGATCTTGGCTAAAAATAGATCATTTTCTGCGTTCAACAGATCCTGAACCTTTGAGGTTTTGCGCGCGACACTTTTTCGATATTGTTCAAGGCGCTGTTCAGAAAGCAGCAGGGACTTTTCTGCAACCTGTCTCTGAATACGCGCCGAGATCAGCGCCCGCATATCGGTTTCAATCGTGTCGCGCAGCTTCCATTCGGTCGCAGCGATCCGGTTAATTGTTTGCTGGGTGCGTAATTTATCGCGTCGATAGGTGCTTTGGGCTGCTGTGTTACCTAAGGGCATGCTCAATTGCAGTCCGGCCGACCACCAGCGGCCCTTACCGTCACCGATCTGTTGCACACTGTGGCCGAACGTATCTTCAATCCCCCGGAAACCGACACTGGTGCTCAGCGCAAGATCTGGTCGCAGGCTTCTTTTCGACACCCGCTCCTGGAGTTCACTCGACTTAAGGTCAAGCCGCAGTTGTTTCAAGTTGGACCCATTCTCCAGCGCTAGAGTTATGGCCTGTTCTGAGGTTTCCAGCGGTTCATCCGTCGAAGGCAAATCGACCGGGTTCAGGATAAGCTTGTTCTCTACCCCGATCAGATAACGAAGCTTTGCTTCCTGGTCGCGCAGGTTTTTTTCCGCATCAACCAGATCTTTTAATCTGCGACTGATCGAATACTTGATGTTGGCCAGTTCAACGCTTTGCTGTTCCCCCTTGTTGTCCTGCTTGAAGGTTGTCAAAAGCTGCTGAGCCGACGCGAGGGCTGTTTCGCGTGAGTGTAGAACCAGGCGCAAGGTATAGAGCCGATTATAGGCTTTAATTACATCATAAACGGTACCGATAACCGAATCGCGATATTGCTCGATAGACGCTTCATGGGTGTTAACGGCTAAAGAGATTGTGAGTTCGGTGCTCTCCTTACCGAAATTTTTTAAAAGGGGCTGAGTAAAGGTGATGCCAGCCGCCGCATACCAATCCGTCCAGTTGTAGCCAGGATCTGAGAGCGGGGTGGTCTCGCTCGTATTGGAAAAGGCGGTAAGGCTGCCCCCGGTGGGAAGATTTTGAGTGACCCCAATGTTGGCTGTATTTGATTTGGAACCATATTTTTCGCCGGTATAGAAGGTCTCATCATGCGCCGCCGAAACAGTCAATAACGGATCATAGATGCCATGACTCTGCTGTAATGACGCTTCAGTGATTGCGGAATAGAGCGCGTCGACACGCAGATCAAGATTGTTGCGAATCGCCATCGCCATCGCCGTATTCAGCGGCAAGTCGACACTGTCAGAACTCGGAGCGCCATAGGTAACAGAGGGGCCCAGGAAGAGGGTAAGAAGCAGAAAAAATCTGCAAAGACATTTAGGCATGCAACCCCTTTTCTTTTGAAGAACCCAAAAAGCCTGCCCTCCAAAAAAAGGAGGGCAGGCTAAAGAGGCCAAGTCAATGTTCTTCGGTTACAGCGATCATTGACCCGGATTTTTTAGTACTTCGAGATTGCATCGAGTTCGGCTGGGGTCAGGCTGACAGAGCCCATGCCGCCGAGGTTGCTGTTGATTGCGCCTTGAATTTTCGAAGCAGAGCTGCCGCGCTTGCTGCTACCATGACAACTCGCGCATTTCTGGTTGTAAAGTGCCTGGCCATTGAGCGCCGGAGGAGTTACAACCGGAGGAGTTACAACCGGAGGAGTTACAACCGGAGGAGTCACAACCGGAGGAGTCACAACCGGAGGAGTCACAACCGGAGGAGTCACAACCGGAGGGGTCACAACCGGAGGGGTCACAACCGGAGGGGTCACAACCGGAGGGGTCACAACCGGAGGGGTCACAACCGGAGGGGTCACAACCGGAGGAGTCACTGCATCATCATCATCGTCATCGCTGTGATTAGATTTTTTGTCGTCACGGTTTGAACGGGAATGGCGATCGGACCGTGAAGAGCTTTCGCTACGGCTGTTCTTTTTATAGCTGTGCTCGCCCCTATCGGCAAAGCTGAATGAAACAAAACAGGTAAGGAGAAGGGCAACAACACTCAATACTGCAAGAATTTTTTTAAATTTAATCATCACTTGAATTACTCCATTTTGGTTAGGTGTAGTGGTTCAATAAAACCGGACACCAATTAGGGTGGTATAGTCGCCACCAAAGAGAGGTGTTCAATGAA
>Ga0316202_10001446_pt1 | contig 18511 bp, 16 predicted proteins | sample 3monrhotite_MG_FD_204934 | JGI IMG/M metagenome (GOLD analysis project Ga0316202, IMG submission 204934) | Microbial mat bacterial communities from mineral coupon in-situ incubated in ocean water Damariscotta River, Maine, United States -... | ecosystem: Environmental > Aquatic > Marine >... | reverse complement strand
ATATTTGAAACAGAACCTGTTGATTCTTTGCTAGATATATTTTGGGAAACACCTACTATAGGTTTAATATCAACTTTAAATGACGCTATAAACTCTGAGTATGATGGCGCTGTTGGATGGTCTACATATAATTCAAATAACTTTACAGAAGCAAGTACTGGTAATTTTTTAACAGGGTTATCTCCAACCGATCAATCAGGAGCTAATCTAACTAATACTTCTGCTGTTATTAATCAAGTTGTAGATGGCAACGGAAACGATGTTACGGGGCAATTTAGCATTACAAGAACTGGAGCTGGACCTTATTTATATAACTTTGGAAAAGTAGGAACTAATTTTGTTTATAATCATGACGTTAATCCTAGAAATTATACAATAAAAACCGTTATAACTAATCTTACACCTAATCCTGATGTAGTTTCTGCAGTTGTAGATATTGATATTTCTTTACAAAATGTTCAACCTGTTATAAATGGTGGGGTTGCTTTACCGGCTATAAATAATGTTAATCAAGATTTTCAAGGAACTTTAGCAACTATAACAGGTGAAAATGGAGCTGCAGATGCGTCGTTGAAACTACAAGAATTAAAGTGGAGTATTACAGCTGGTAATTCTTCAGGATATTTTTCTATTAATGAAACAACTGGTGTTTTAAGTAAATCAGGAACTGGTGCAACAGCCGCAACATATACATTAACAATACAACTAGAGGATACATTTAACAACACTAATACAGCTAACGGATCACTAAGCATTACAGCCACTCAACAAATAACAATAACTTCATCTATTATAGGAACAGCATTTCAAGCATCAGGAGTTACAGTATTTAACGGTACTTGTAACGTAAACGGTCAAGTAAGCCCTGATTGTGGAACTGTTACTTATTATAATCAAACAAGCTCATCGCCTACTGTGGGAGATGAAATAAGAACAGGACCAAATGGAGCTAGTTCATCACTTGCTTTGTCAGGTTATTATTCTTATAATTGTAGCAACACAGGTGTTAATAATAGAAATTATTTTCAAATATCAGGTAATGATGGCGAAATAGATGTTGTAGGCACATGCTAGTAATAATGTAATAAAATAAGTGATAATAAAACCATGGCGATAATAGAAGTAAAATATTTCAATACTTTTTTAAATAAAAAGATTAAATCTATTGTAGATGCTACAACAAAACCCGTAGCACCTTTTGCTAACGTACCAGGTGATTACACAACGAGTGCTTCAGACGATTGGTATGTAGAAGAATCAAGAATTAGAGGAGGTTATAATAATACTACGGTTGATTTTGGTGTTAAAGCTTATTTAGACGAAGAAAATACAAATCAACAAAATAGATTTAACGCATTAATATATTCTGGGGTGTTTAACTCTAGAACTGGTATTAATAACACTAATCAATTTTCAGTTGGTGAAGATATAACTAAAGCCACGGATCCTGCAAATGGATCAATACAGAAATTATACGCTGAAGATACTAATTTAATTATATTTCAAGAAAACAAGGTTAGTAAAGCATTAATAGATAAAGACGCTATATATTCAGCAGAAGGTTCAGCAGCAGTAACATCTACACAGTTAGTTATAGGTCAAATAGTAGCTTATGCCGGTGAATATGGTATATCAAAAGATCCTTTTAGTTTTGCTGTTTATGGTTATAGAAAATATTTTACAGATCAAAAAAGAGGTGTAGTTTTAAGGTTATCAAGAGATGGTATTACAGAAATATCTTCTTACGGTATGCATGATTATTTTAGAGATAAATTAAAAACAGCAGGTACTGGTAAAATAGTTGGAGCGTGGGATAATCATAATAAAAATTATATAGTATCTATATCAACAGATCGAACTGGAACTGGACAAGTAGGTGAAAATGGACAAGCTGCCGCTCCTGTTGGTAATGATATTACAGTTACTTTAAATGCTCAGATTGGTAATATTCAAGCTGGTGATAAAGTTTATAAGTACACGGCTTCTGGTCAAATAACAAGTGAGTATTATGCTACTATAACTTCCGTTATACAAACAACAAATCCAGCTAAATTTATAGCTAATGTTTATAATCAAATACCAGCTTTACAACCTATAATATGTTGGACTGAATCAACAGTAACTGCTAGCTTTGATGAAAGTGTTTTAGGTTGGACAAGTTTCTTTAGTTATGAACCTACATTTATTACTAGTTTAATTAGTGATTTTTATAGCTTTTTCAGTGGTAGAGTTTATTTACATAACTATGGTAATTATGGTAAATATTATGATATTAACAACGATTCTAACGTTACAGTGATATTAAACAAAGAACCATCTATGGTTAAAAACTTTAAAACTATAAATTATGAAGGTGCAGATGGTTGGGAATTACAAAGCTTTGAAGCTAGTTCTGGAGACGTTTCTTTACCTATAAGTAAATATGTTTTTCAAACTAGTTTAGGTGCATTAGAATCAAATATATTTGCTAATAGTTTTAAAAGAAAAGAAAATAAGTTTTTTGCAAACTTAATAAATAATTCATCAGCTACAAGTGGTGAAATACTTTGGGGAGCATCATCTACTGGTTTAAAAGGTTTTTGGTCAACAGTAAAAGTTAAATTAGTAAACACTGATTACCCAACAACTAAAAAAGAATTATTTGCAGTATCAACAGATATTGTAGAATCATCATATTAAATTAAATTAAATGAAATTAAAAGTAAAACTACTTGCTGAAAAAGATTATGAAACTTTATCAGCTTGGTGGAAAGCTTGGGGTTGGCCTGTAATAGCTAGAGACATGTTACCTGATAATGGTACAGGTGGTATAATGATAGAACATGAGGGTGAAAATATAGTAGCTGGATTTTTATATTGGAGTAATTCTAAAATGGTGTGGCTAGATTGGATTATATCAAACCCTAAAATAAACAAAAATATAAGGCAAGAGGCAATTAAAAAATTAATATTAACAGCAGAATTAATGACTAAAAAAGCTGGTAGTAAATTTATGATGTCAATAAGCAGAAGTAATAGCTTGTTAAAAATACATAAAGAGTTAGGTTGGACTATAGACCCAGATCCTTCTCATGAAATGATAAAAGTAATAATTTAAATATATATATATGGCAATAATAGCAGGATCTGTTGCAGGTTCAATTGCCGTTGCTTCAGCTGGCGTTGGAGCCGCGGCAGCAATAACATCATCAGCTGTAGGTTCTGCAGCAGCTAACAAACAACGTAGAGCTGCTGAAAGAAACAAAAGCAAAGCAGAAAGAGAAATTGAATCTTTAAAAAAATCTAGACAAACTATAATTAATCCGTACGCTGGCGTAACTGATCTTAGTTCAATGGCTAAAGATTTATCAAGTCAAATGTCCAACCCTTTTGCAAGTTTGGGTGTGGCTACAAGCGCAGCTGAAATACAAATTGAAGAAGCTGATATTGCTTTAGCAAACACTTTAGATACATTAAGAGCCACAGGTGCTAGTGCTGGTGGAGCAACTGCCTTAGCACAAGCTGCTTTACAAAGCAAAAAAGGTGTTGCTGCCAATATAGAACAACAAGAAGCTCAAAATGAACAATTAAAAGCTCAAGGCGAACAACAATTACAATCAATGAAAGTTTCTGAACAACAAAGACTACAAAATATTGCTATTTCTGAAGGTCAAAGAGTTCAAACAGCTGATGCTGCTGGTAAACAATTCATTTTTCAACAACAAGAAAATAGAACTAATGCTGATTTAGATAGAGCTGCAGGTCAACAAACACAAGCTCAACAAGGTGTTGCCGATGCAAATAGAGCCAAAGCGGCGGCTATTAGTGGTGGTTTAAGTGCGGTTGGTAGTTTAGCTGGTACAGCGGTAGGAACATTTGGTTAAAAATTAAAATATGAGTTATAGAAACCCACAAATAATACGAGATACATCAGCAGAATTATATGGTCAAGCTGCAGCTAACATAGGACAGTCTTTAGCTAAAGGTATAATGACAGCTGGAGCTAAAAGAGATCAACAAAGAAAAGAAGCAGACGCAGAGGCTAAAAGAACTCAACAAATAGGTTATGGCATACAAAGTAAAGCTTACGAACAAAGAAACAAAGTATATGCAGAGTTATTAAAAAAAGAACCTGGTTTAGCTGAGCAATTTAAAAAGCAAACAGAAAGTTTGTTAATGGGTGATGATGAAATAGGTATGGGCGCTATTGAAGCTAGAACAATATTAGCTACTGGCCAAAACTTATCAGTACAAGAAAAACAAGACTTGCAAGGTATAATAAATAGATATGAAGTTTTTCAAAATGGATTACAAGGTAATGCGGGTAAAATATTAGCTGAAACAGAACTATATAATAATACTTCTCCTGCAGATTTTGATAATAAATACCGTTGGGCTGGATCAAATCAATACGAAAGAACAGCATCTCAATTTGCTGCAGCAGCATTGTCAGAACAAGAAATACCTGGTGCAAGATATGAAAAGAAATTATATACACCAACTAAAGATGGTGAACAAGTTGTAGGTATAAAAGTTTTTGTTGATCCAAATGATCCAGCAAACAAAGGTAAGTTTGACGATGAAACAATGTATCCAAGAAATCAAAATGGTGAAGTTGAAATAGAATGGAAAAAAGATTTAAATAAATGGGATGAAGGTTTGTTAGAAGAAATAGTTGAATCACCAGATGGTAATGCTTTGTTTAAAAACGCGGGTATAACTAATGATAAAAACCAATGGAATGAAGATCAGTTTTTGTCTGCTCAAGGTAAGTCTGTAACAATAAAAGATGCTGATGGTCAAAATATAACCACAGTGTCAAGAGATATAAATGTATCTGGTTGGGCTAATAATAATATTTTACAAGATGAAATAAAATCTAAAGCAGCTGGTTATCAAGGTATGAGAGATGATGATTTATCTGCTTTTATGCAAGTTAAAATGAAAGTAGGTGGATTTAATGTTACTGAATTTAGAAAATTAAGTACTCCAGAGCAACAAGCTGAAATTGAAAAAGAATTAAACGAAGATTTTATAATACAAAAAACAAAAGATTTAAGTAAAAGAGCAGCTAACATAGGAGAGCCTGGTGCTGTTGTTGATCCTTTAAATCCTGTTAAGCTTGATGCAAAAGGTAAACCAATGCTTGATAATAATGGTAAAGAAATACCTAATTATGTAGTATACTCACAACCTGTTTCTTCTAAAGTTACTTATACTTCTACGGATTTATCATCTGAAGAAATAAAGGCTATGAATAAAAGCGAACAACAAGCATATTTTACAAAGAAATTAGATGAAATTGTTTTCCCTACTAATTCAGACACAGGTTTAATTGAAATTGAGGGAAATAGGTTTTCAACAATGTTAACTGGTTTAAATGCTTCACTAGTAGATAGAGGAACTGAAGGAGATTCTAAATATATAAAAATTAAAAGCAATATAACAGGTAAACAAATAGAGGTTTCTAATTCTATTAGTTCTGATGAATTGAAAAAAGCTTTATCTATATTGAGCGGTATTAGTTTAGAACAATCAGATAAAGATTTTCCTATAACTTATAACGACGGTTACGATTTAAATTATTAAATTATATATAAACATGAAATGGACTGAAGAACAGATGTTTGCTTTACAGCAAATAATAAAAACAGGAGAGGCTCAAAATTTGTCTAAAGAAGACATACAAGCTCAACTAGATATTAAAAAACAAGAGTTTAAATCAGCAAAGACATCAACCACATTAAAGAGTCCGGATGTGGATGTAGACGATATTTCGGATTCACAATTAAACGATTTTTTTTCGGAATCATCTACAAATCAAACTGTAAGCGGTCCAAGCAGAGGTGCTGTTCTAACTAATACTAAACCAATAGAAAAAGGTGTATTAAAAGAAAAAGGTCAAAAAAATATTGCTAAAGGGGTTAAATTTAATCCAGACAATTTATCATATGATGAGTTAAAGGCTAAAACAGATAAAATTTATAAAACTAGAGGATCAACACCTAGTGGTTTATTAAGAGAGCTAGATCGATTAAAATCTAAAAAAGAAAGCCAAAAAGATGCCGTTAAAGGTTATTACGATATAACTAATATATTAGATAACATACCGGAACAAGAGTACTTTGATGGGTTTGCTGATAGATATTTCAATTTAGAAGATAGACCAAAGAGTACTACAATTACTGGTACTGGTTCTACACCTGGTGTTCAAGGAACTCAAAGTAACTATACTCAATCTATTGAAGAATATTTAGGTCCTGAAAAATATGAACAATATTTACAATATCAAGAAACTCAAACATTTGATTATGATAGTAGTAATCCTGAAATACAAAAATTAAAAAGTTTTTCAGATTACAATGTAAAAAGAAAAACAGCTGAATTTGAATTAAGAAAATTTGAAAGTGAAGAAACTCAAGGTTGGATAGAAAGATTAATAGATAAAAATAAACCTTATAAAACAGATGAAGAAGCTAAAGAAGCTTTAAAAAAAGAAAGAGAAGTTATTTATAATAGTAATGTTGAAAATGAACTTAAAATAAAAGAGTTTGAGCAAGGTGTGGGAGGTAAAATTAAAAATGAAATACTAGAATCAAATAGTGAATTAAGAGCTATTATACAAAGAACTGAAGATAATAATATGCAGTTTGCTAGTGATGAGGATCGTCTTAGATACAAAGAACTTGTAGATAGAAACGGAGAACTACGTAAACAATATGTAAATGATGGTTATGAAGAAACTTTTAATTCTATAATCGACACATACAAAAACAATCAATTTTTACAACAAGAGTATATAAATAAAGTAAAAGACTATAATACGGCTTCAATATTTGAAGGCGCATTAGCATTAGACTATAGCGAAACTGCAAGAACTGCTCAAGCTTTAGAAGAGTTTTTTATTGGAGATATGGTTGTAGGTAGTCTTTCTTTGTTAGCAGAAGGAGGTTTAAGACTTACTCAAGGTCTTTTTGCTGGATTATCTGGTGATACTGGACAAGGTAAAATAGTTTACGATAATTATCAAAAAGCTATAGACATTGTTAAACAAAAAACAACAGATTATAATACAAGATTAGCTGAAAAAAGACAACAAACAATACCAGAAAATTTAAAAATAGAAGATGCTGTTAATGGAAAAGTAGGTTATTTAGATTGGTTAAGCGAATCATTTGCTAATAATTCGCCTTCTATATTAACTACTTTTATACCTGCTGGTTTAGCTATGAGAGGAGCTGCCGGCGTTAAAGCGGCTCAAGGATTAGGAACGGTTGCATTAAATGCTGCTAAAGATCAACAGTTAAAATTAGCAACAGCTGGCATGAGAACAGCTCAAGGTATATTTTTTCTTGGTGAAAGCGGTGGTAAGTTTAGAGAAGTAGGTGATAATGAAAGTTATTCTTTTGCTCAAAAAGCTTTTACCTCTTATGCTTTTGGTGGAGTAGCAACATATGCTGAAACATTAGGTTCGTTAAGATTAATTCAAGGAGCAGGTAATTTAGCTGGTAAAATAGGTTTTGATGAATTTAAAAAAGAAATGTACCAAAAACCTCTTAGTTTTGGTTTTAATTTATTAAAACAAAGTGGAAAAGCTATAGCCCCTATTTTTTATAAAGGAATGCCTATTGAAGTAATGGAAGAAGTTTTTACTCAAATAGGTCACAACGCTTTAGATGTAGTTGTTTTAAAAGAAGATAAAGATTTATTAGAAGGTGTTGATTTAGATTTTGTATTAAATACAGCGGTAAGTGTTACAGCTATCATGGGTCCAACAACGGGTGGTAATGTAATGAATATTTTTAAAAATGAATTTAGAATAAAAAGTGAAGTAGAGCAAAATCAAAAATGGGTTACTGAATTAATAAGTACTCAAGAGGCAATGCAAAATGCTACTGGTAAAGAGCTAGAAGATCTTACACAAACTAAAAATGATTTATTACAAAATTTAGCTTTGGCTGATGTTAATAATTTAAATAAATTATTAGACTTAAGTCCTGATCAACTACAAGAAGTTGTTGACATAAATAGAAGAATGAGAGAAATTTCTAGTGAATCTCAAAGACTAGGTGGTTTAACTGAAAATATTTCTTCTAAACGAAAAGCATTAGAAAGATTAAAAGAACAATATAACACTTTATTATCTAGTAAAGAGCAAATATTAGGCACTAGACAGAAAAAAATAAATGAAAAAGAAAAAGAATTTAAAGAAAATAACAAAGATTTTCAAGTTACTAATCCTGTATTTAATTATCATTTAGGGTTATATGAAATGTATTCTGATATTGCAAGAAGAGGTTTACCAGAAGGTGGTCAATACATTAAAGTCGACATGTCTAGTCAAGAAACAGCTGTTAATCAATTATTTGAATTAGGTTATACTAGAAGAGAAGCAGCAGATCTTTATCAAAACTTATTAGCATCTAACGCTTCTATTGATGGAAATAACATATTAATTAATGAAATAAATATTCAAAGAGGTATAGCCAGGTCAATTAATAATGCTAAGGGTAGTTACGCTGCGGTCGCTCCACTTGAAGAATTATTTCATCTTTATACTAAAGGTTTAAAAATGACTTATCAATCTGGAGATAAAATCCCAGAAGGTAAAGTTATTGGAGATTTAAAAATAGAGTTTGAAGAAGTTGTTGATCAGACTATAAAAAAGTTAAAAGATAAAAAAGATTTAGGTGTTTTTAAAAATACAGAACCAAGCTTAGATAGAACTAAAGAGTTTAATGCTTTGTTAGCTAGAATGGAAGATTATAAAACTGGAACTGATATAGACTATGAAGAATTATTAGCTCAATTAAATAACGCTGTTGCTTTGGGTGTTTTAACTAGAAGTGATTTTAATAATATACCTTCATTAAAAAACTTTATAAACAGTGGTATTGCAAATGTTTTTGGAAACGAATCTTGGTTTCTTAATATAAAAAACGAAAGCGATGTATTTAATTTTATTAAAAATTTTCAAAGTAAAGCTGGTAAAAAAATAATAGGTGCTAGTCCTGAAGATGACAAAGAAGGTAGAGATAAAAAATCTGTTGCATTAACTGGTTTTGGAGCTGAAATAGATGCTTTTAAACCTGTTGAAGGTCAAACACTAGAACAATACAAACAAGATCCTAATTATTTTAAAGCATATGAAGCTATAGGTAAAGACAATGAAGCTTTAAATACTTTTATATTAAAAACAGGTAGACAATATGGTATTGAAAGCAATTTAGATGTACAAGCTATAAAAGATAATTTACAATTAAGATTTATAAAAAATTACGATCCATCTAAAAACCCTAGTTTATTTGGTTGGATGACAAGTGGTAAAACAAGTCCTATTAGAGGAGCTGTGTTAGATCAAATAAAAGCTGTTGGGCAAACGCCTACTACAGGTGCTAGATCTTTTGATGTAGCTCAAGGTGAAGTTGGGGCTGCGCCAGTTTTAGCAGCTGAAGAAGTTTCTGTAGCTGAAACCGTTGAAATACCAAGATCACAAATAAAGCAACAAGCTCCAGAATTAATAGATAAAACAATAGAAGAAGATATAGAAACCGCTGTATTAGAAATAGCTGAAGGTGTTTTTCCAGATGTTGATAGTAAAGATTTTTTACCTTTTATAAAAGAAGTTATAGATGGTAAATTAACTAATAAATTTAAAACTAAATTTGGTACAAGAGAACAATACGATAATTTTATAGATAAAATTGCTCCAGCATTAAAAAGAGTAATGCCAGCTTCTTTCTTTGTAAAACTTGAATCTACCTTAAAACCTGAACAAAGACAATTTACTACGCCTCCTGTTAGATTAACAAAGCAAGCTGACATTGATAAAGCAAGGGATAACGAACAAATTAATTATTTAGAAAATGATGCACAAGGTGTTAATCTATATAAACTTAAAAAGTTTACACCTAAAGAATTAGCAAGCTTTATAAATCCACCAGCTATAAACCCTAAAACAGGTAAAAAAAGTGGATTAAAAGGTACTAGAAAAACTTCTGTTGCTACATCAGTAGCTACACAAAGTGCTTTTGATATGATACCTTCTATATTTAAAGGTAAAGTATCTGAATTTGAATTAGCTAAAATTAGTGAAAAAATACAAAGAGATCCTAGAATTAAGTTTAGTAAAGCTATTGAGTTGTCTATTCAAGAGTTGTTTAAACTTTCTAATAATAATCCTAATTTTGATTTAGAGTTAGCTGGTATAAATAAATTAAACACTCAATTAACAGACAAAGGTTTAAGTGAAACTTTAGATCTTAAAAAATTAATACGTACTCCAGAAGGAAGAAAAGAAATAGTTAAAACATTTAAATGGGTTATGGCAAACTTAGGTCCTAGAGATATGTGGTTTGGCAAGCAAGGTAAAAACAAATTTACTACAAGTGGAAGTGATTATGGCGTTAAAGGCGTTGATCCTGAGGGGAGAAAAGCTTTACAAACACTAAGAGATGAAATAAACGCTTTAGGAAAAGAAGGTTCTGGATTTAAATTTGGTGAAGCTATTGATGGTGTCACTGATTATAGTATTTCTAGTTACTCTACTTTATTAGGTAATAATAAAAACGCTAACGCTAAAAATAAAAATGGAGACATTGATAAGTTTAATACAAAAGTTAGACTTATACACGAGGGAATGTGGAATAGAATATATGATCTCGTTGGTAGTGATAAAAAAAATGCTCCAATAATAGGTTCTTATTTAAAACTAGTAGCTAATCACACAGGTCATTGGCATAAGATGGGTGCGGAAATAGTTGGTTGGTCAACAAATCCTAAAGGTATAGGAAAAACTCTATATGAATACGAACATGCTATGCCTGCAACTGCTGCATATCTTTATTTAATGGATGTTGCTTTAAATCAAACTGATTTTAAACCAGCTTATAATGCTGTAATGGATAACTATAAACTTATAGCTTTAGATAAGGCTGAAAATGCTAAACTTGGTAAAGCTGGGCTAGGAAGAGGTATGCCAGAGGGTTGGATGTTAGGAGATAATTACTGGTGGCAAAGATATTTCAACGAAAAAATGGTTACAATAGAAGGTGGTATTAACCCTGCTTCTATAATATTTACTAATGGTAGAACTTTTGAAGATCAGTTACAAATAGATTCAGCTGGTCAATTATCAAAACCTGCTGTTATAAAAGCGCAAAAAGAAGCTAAAAATAAAATTAATATTCCACTTTTAAGACCTACTAGAATTAAGTTTGCTAAATCTGATACTAATCAAAATGTTTTAAATGAAATGGAACGTTTAGATAATGAAGCGTCAGATGCTAGAATAAAACAAAGTAAAGCTATAAACCTAAATGAACAGTTTAATACTATTATTGAAAAAGCCACAGGTATTGGTAAAGAAAAAAGATATGGCCAAACAAAAGCTAGAGCCGTAGGCGCAGATAAAGGTAGGTTTGATTTATTAGGCATACCACCATCTGCTCAAGACTTTGTAGGTTTAACTAGATATTTTGCTAGTAAAGGTAAACAAGGTGATGAAACAATTGCTTGGGTTAAGAAAAACTTTTTAGATCCATTTGCTAGAGCTAACATAGACATATCAAACGCAAGAGTTGCTTTAGCTAATGATTTTAAAGCTTTAAAAAAATTATTAAACGTTAGCCCTAAAGATTTAAACAAAAAAATTACAGGTGAACCTTATACCGTAGGTAACGCTGTTAGAGTGTATGTTTGGGGATTACAAGGCATGGATATACCTGGTTTATCTAAAGCCGATGCAAATATATTAAACGATTATGTTTTAGCTGATGAAAATTTACAGTTGTTTGCTAATGAACTTATAGCTATAAATAAAGATAATGGCTACCCAAAACCCGGTGATAGTTGGCTAGCTGGTACTATAACTACAGATTTGTTAACTGGTTTAAATACTGTTGTAAGAGCTAAATATTTAGAACAATGGCAAAACAATGTTAATCAAGTGTTTACAGAAGAAAACATGAATAAGCTTGAAGCTGCTTTTGGTAGTGGTTATAGAGATGCTTTAGAAAATATGCTAGGTAGAATGAAAACCGGTAGTAATAGAGGTTTTAAAGGTGATACATTAACTGGTAGATTTGTAGACTGGCTTAACGCTTCAGTTGGTACTATTATGTTTTTTAATATGAGATCAGCTGTGTTACAAACTATATCAGCTGTTAACTTTGTAAACTTTACAGACAACAACCCGTTAAAAGCCGCTGCTGCGTTTGGTAATCAATTACAATATTGGAAAGATGTAATCAAACTTATGAATTCTGATTATTTAGTTGAAAGACGTAATGGTTTAAAAATAAATGTCAACGAAGCTGATATTGCAGAGATCGCTGCAGAATCTAAAAATAAAGCTAAAGCATTTATAAATAAAATATTAAAACTAGGATTTTTACCTACACAAATAGCGGATAGTTTTGCTATCGCATCAGGTGGTGCTACGTTTTATAGAAACAGATATAAAAGTTTAAAAAAACAAGGTTTATCTGACAAAGAAGCTGACGCACAAGCATTTCAAGATTTTAGAGAAATAGCTGAAGAATCACAGCAATCAAGTAGACCTGATAGAATTAGTAAACAACAAGCTGGTCCATTAGGACGTATTATATTAGCTTTTGCTAACACACCGGCACAGTATGCAAGATTAATGCAAAAAGCTGCTAGTGATCTTAAGAATCGCCGAGGAGATGATAAAACAAATATATCTAAAATATTATATTACGGCTTTGTACAAAACGTAATATTTAATGCTTTACAACAAGCATTATTTGCTTTAGCTTTTGCAGATGAAGATCCTGATGAAGAAAAATTAAATAAAAAATATACTGGTATTGTAAATGGTATGGCAGACTCGTTGCTTAGAGGTATTGGTTTTCATGGAGCTGCAATATCTACTCTTAAAAATGTTATAATGAAGTTAGCTAGTGGTGCAAAAGCTCAAGATGCTGCTATTGAAATGTTAGATATTTCACCTCCTGTGTCTTCTAAAATAGGTAAATTAAGATCTGCGGGTAGAACATGGGACTGGAATAAAAAAGAAATATACGAAAAAGGTTGGTCATTTGATAATCCAGCTTGGCTTGCTAGTGGGCAAGTTATTAGTTCTGCTACAAATATACCACTCGATAGAGGTATAAGAAAGTTACAAAACTTAAAAGATGCTTCTGATGCTGAAAATGAAGAGTGGATGAGAGTTGCTAACGCTTTAGGTTGGCAAAAATGGGAATTAGATTGGCAAAAAGAAAAAGAAAAAAATACAAAAAATAGAACTTCATCAAGAGCTTCATCAAGAACCTCATCAAGAACTTCATCAAGAATAACAAATAGAAATTAATATGAATAAATCACCATTAACTAGAAAATTAAGCGCTGGTTGCAAAGCTGCAGCTAAAAGAAAATTTAAAGTATACCCATCGGCTTATGCTAATATGTGGGCTTCAAAGCAGCAAGGTAAAGGTAAATGCTAATGAATTACGAATCACCATTAAACTGTTGGAAGGGTTATAAAAGAAAACCAGGCACTAGTAGATTTGCAAAAGGTAGTTGTGTAAAGAGCAGTGGTCCAACTAAGTCAGGAACTAAAGGAGGTGGAACTAGAAAAGTATGTTTACCTAAAGCTAAAATAGCTAGTATGAGTGCTTCTGAAAGAAAAGCAATTATTAGTGCTAAACAATCTGCAGCTAGTAAAGGTAAATACAAAAGATCTAGTAGAAGTAATGTTAGTGGTACTGCGAGTAAAAACTTAAGAGATTGGGTTAAACAAGATTGGAGACAAGTCGGTGATCCAAGTAAAAAATGTGGAGAATAAAATGAAAAATAAACTAAAAAAAGTTAGTAAAGAACTAAAAAATGCATCAAAAATGCATAAAAAACAAGCTAGTATTGTAGATAGAATTCTTAAATCTCTAAAAAAATAATATGAAATTATGGAAAATTGTCCTTATTGCGGTAGCTGTTTCTGTCATTAGTTGCGGAACCTACAACACTCAACCTAAAATACAGATTACACATGTTTTAGCAGTCACAGAACAAGGTGATACGTTAAGATTACCTATTAATATGATTAAACCTAACGTTTATTATAACGTTATATCATATCCTAATAGATATTATGGTGGATGGTATAATAATTACTATCAACCAAGTTATAACAATTATAGGCCTATATATGCTCCTAGTAAAGGATCAGGGTCTTCAAGTAAAGGATCAAGTGGTGGTGGTAGCAATACAAAAGTTACACCCACACCTACACCAGATATTGTAACCCGACCATCAGGTGAGGTATTATTAAAGGGTAAAAAATAAAAAAATGAATAAAGAAGTAGGTGTAGACATAGACGGCGATGGAAAGCCAGACTTAAGCTTAGATTTAAAAACTATTATATTAATAGTTGGTGGTTTAGTATCTATAACAATGACTTATTCAACTTTAACTTCTCAAATTGAAGAAAATAAAGTTCAAATAGAAGAAGCTAAAAAACTACCTCCTCAAACGTCTCATGATCTTATAGATCAAAAGATTTTGTTTTTAGAAGAACATATTAAAGAACAAAACAATCGTTTAGATAAAATAGAGGATAAAATTTATAGAAGATAAACTGGGTCAAAAAAAAATGGGCACCATACCCAAAGATCCTGTAACCAAGAAGGGGAAGTCGCAAGACCTCCCCTTTTTTTGTTATCCGTCACAACTAAGACAGCTTTCATCCATAGCTTGTTCAGCAATATCTCCACGTAACACTGACTCAGTCCGAGTATAGTATAAGGTTTTAATACCTTTCTTCCAAGCTTCAAAATGTACTTTATTAATCCACTTAGGTGTGGCAACACTAGGAAAAGCCAAGTTTAAACTTACACTTTGATCTATATATTGTTGCCTTATACCCGCTTGGTTTATTAATTCTAATTGATTAATCTCTTTAAATGTTTTAAACACATCTTTAGCTGGTATATCATTATAAGGCCCAACCATAACTTTATTAAGCTCTTTTAATCCTTGTACTGATCCTCCGTCTTTAAGAATCTTAGACCACACAGTCTCAGTATTGATCTTATGCTTGCGAAGGAGTTTAACCAAGGTGGGGTTTTTTCTAATAAAAGTGCCTTTAGCACTTTGCTCGGTAAATACATTAGCAGCCCAAGGCTCAATACCAGGAGATACATTACCGCTGAGCTTGCTATTGCTAACGGTAGGAGCGATAGCCCTAAGATGAGTGTTACGCATACCAGTGCCAACACACCACAGAGGTTCGCCAAATTCTTCAGCAAGGGCCATAGAGGCTCTTTCCGATTCAATTTTAATTTGTGAAAATATTTTACGTGTTTCATATTGTGATAATAATCCTTCAAATGGTAGGCCCTTTTCTTGTAGATACGTGTGCCAACCTAAAACGCCTAATCCTAAAGCTCTACCTTTTTCAGCAGATCTTACAGAGTTATGAAAACCAACTTTACCTTTAGATCGCTGTATAAATTCTTCTAATACACCATCTAAAAACCATATACTATCGTATATAACATTTGTATGTTTCCATTCATCATACTTAGCTAGATTTAAACTAGATAAGCAACATATAAAGCTATGTGATTCGTCTGTATGCAATGTAATCTCAGAGCATATGTTTGTCATATGTACTTTTAAACCGTGTTTTTTGTAAGCTGATGGGTTACACTTGTTTGTATTCCCCTTAAATAACACGTAAGGTTCTCCAGTAGCTTTACGCTTTTGAAGTAATTTTCCCCAACGTTTTCTAGCTTCTCCATCTCCTGATTCAACTCGTCGCATAAACTTGTCGCCGACCACAGCGCACTGGTGCAGGTTGAGCGACTGACGGTTAACGTCTCCTTTCGGTTCACGTATTTCAAGCCACTCATCAAAATCGGGGTGTTCAATGTTAAGATTAACTGATGCAGCTCCTCGTCGGACAGATCCTTGATTAGTGGCAAGTATAGTACTATCGTATATCTTACAAAAAGGCACAACTCCATCACTTGTTCCATTTCCTTTAATTTTATCGCCAGCGGGTCTGATTTGATTAATTCCGATACCAACTCCACCGCCGTGCTTAGCGAGTAGCATCATCTCTAAATTTTTAGTTCCTATATCATGTATACTGTCTGCAACATCTATACCAAAACAACTTATCGGTAAACCTCTGTCTGTGCCTGTATTAGACAACACAGGGGACGCAAGACATAACCAACCTGACCAAATGTATTCAAAAAATTTATTGGCCATCTCAGGACGTTCTAAACGTCTTGCTACAGTATTACAAACTCTATGATATGCATCTTTAGGTGATTCATTTTTTAAAAGATAACCACCACCTATAGTTTTTTTATACACATCAGTGTCTCCCCAGCTTGGGTAATCAACACCTTTTTTCCAGTCGTTATTCCACATCTATTTCAAACTTTTTTTCTTTTGGTTGAGCTCTTTTTTCTACGTCTTGTAATTCTTCAACTAGTTTTTTCCAAGTATTTTCACCTATATGTAGCTGAAAAGCTGTTAAAGTACCTTTAGACATAACATCGACTTGTTGTAGTTTTTGAATTAAACCATTAACTACGTTTGTTAATTGCTCTATTTTCTTTTGCATTAATATTAATTTATTTTCTTTCATATTATTTAATTTTATAAAACATTACAAATACTTTTCTACTATTTATAAATTCATTTGGATATTTACTATGGAAATAATTACAAGGGTAAGATATTAATCTATTTTCTTTATGACCAATGACAGATTTTAATTGCCATTTGCTTATGTCATTAGAGTCATTTTTTAATAATTTATTAAACTCTTCAGAACTTTTACCACTGTAAGTTTCACCATAGTTTTTATGTTTCCAAAAAGCTGTACCATTTAATGAGTCCATATTTGAATCAGACATATATAACACTACAGCTCTATCAGGCTGTTGATTGTTTATTATAGTATCATTATGTATTCTCCAATCGTTATCCTGGTTTTGTTTAGCTTCTCTAAAAAAACATAAAATATTTTCTATTTTACAATTTTCAATTACACTTAGCTTTGCTACTACATATTTAATAAAGTCTTTGTCCGGTTCTTGAACCCAAAAACTTTTTCCTGGGGTTTTTACTTCTTTAAAATTATTTAAATTTTTGTTTAATAATTCAAAAAGCTCTTTATCTAAAAAATTATCTTTTATATATATCATTACCAAACGTCTTCAAAGTCTTCTCCTTCGTTCGCTTTTGAGTAGTCAGTAGGTCTAATAGCAAAGAAATCAGTGTGAGTGTGACCCCCAGTAAGATGATCGAACCAAGCCATTTTATCAATAGATTTTTGATCATAGCTTTTTTCCGTCCAGTCCCATTGTTTATATTTTCTACTTGTATATCCAAGTTCGGCAAGTTTGTCACCGACTCTTTTTTTGATGAAGTGTTGTAAGTCATAAGCTCTTAAATTTTCTATATCACCTGCTTCAAACATCTTATCTATATAAGTCATTTCAGCATTGTGCATTTCTAATGCGGCTAAAAATATATGTGGCTCACATTCTTCTTTTAAACCAGGTATTTGAGAACACATATGTCTAAACAGTTGACAACCCATTTTACTATGTAATGATTCATCTCTTACAGACCATTTCATTTGTTGGCCTATGCCTTTCAGCATGTTTCTCATTTGAAAACTATATAATACAGCAAAGGCAGAATATAAGCTAACGCCTTCAGCAAAAGCAGAAAAAGTAGCAAGAGACTTACCAATACCAACAGGATCGGACCCGCCATAACTAACCAGGTTATCAAACCTTGCAGCAGTAGCAGGCTCATGGAGAAAAGCTTCGTAATCTTCGAGTCCAAGTGTTTCATTTAAATAACTATAAGCTACAGCATGTATTGTTTCTTGTGATCCAAACATCATGGCCATTTGCTGTATTTCGTGTTTAGGAAACCATGATACTACATTTTGTGTCCAATAATCTGACACAGCACATTCAGTTTGTGCAAAACCTAATAGTATGTTACCTACTAAGCTTTTTTCTTCTGGAGTTAATTTTTCGTTCCAGTCTTTAACATCACCACTCATAGGTATTTCAGTATGTAACCAAAATGCTTGAGCTTGCTTTAACCAACCCTCAGTGTAATACTCAGGATATTCAAAAGGCTTATACGGTATTCTTTCTGTAAATAGTGGTATTCCCATTAGCGTCCTTGACCTCTATATTGTTTTTTATAACCTGTTTGTCCTTTAGAGGCGTTTTTTGAATGAACACCAGGTCTTCTTGTTTTACTCTTTGTTACGTAGTTTGCTAATACTATTTTTGCCATTATTCTTCGTAATAAAAAGTTAAGCAAATGTCTAAAAAACCTAAATAAAGTACATGATCAACTTGATGATCACCATCTTCATAAGATCTTATGCCAAATAGTATGCCTGGAAAAAATCCTGTAGATAATTCCCATGATGTATGTTTTTTAACCATAACATTTAATATTATATTTATTGTGTAGTTTAATTAAATCTCTCCATAACAAATAACCACGTTTTTCTGTAGTCCA